>ERZ1034998.2018-NODE-2018-length-11460-cov-17.218501_pt1 | contig 11460 bp, 9 predicted proteins | sample MGYA00520621_ERZ1034998 | MGnify/ENA primary metagenome ERZ1034998 (study PRJEB33766, sample SAMN09781748) | gut metagenome | biome: gut microbiome | host: Homo sapiens | place: Madagascar | study: EMG produced TPA metagenomics assembly of the PRJNA485056 data...
TTCATGATCGGGAAGGAAGTGTAGTACAATGCCCTCTCGAAAAAGTGTTCCTGCGGCGCGTACTGCATTTCAACAAGGAAATCCTTCCCCTCCTTCGTTCTGCAAATCACATCGAACACTGCCTTCCGGTCATCCTCCATGATTCCCAACTGCTCGGCAGGAATATAGGTAATATCCTCAATCTCGTGTTCCGGAAAGATGACTTTCAGAAATTCAATGAGAATGTCTTTGTTCACTTCGCTGCCGAAGAGCCGTTTGAAGGACCAATCCACCATCGGATCGATGTACCTCGCCTTGATTCTTTCATCCATAAAGGTAAAGTTTTTATTTTATTTATCAAAAATTCCGGACATCGGTCACAATCGCCGTGTCCATCAAGGCTACAATAGTATGCAAAATTTTTCCGAAAAACGTGTAAAAAGACGCTTCCGGTGAAAATTTTTACGATTCTTAAATTTTAAAATTTGTTTTAAATCCCTTAATTTTTTTATCAATGGGTTGTAGGTGACGTGGTTATAATTTTCTAAGCAAAGAAGGAAAACACTAGCGTGCAGGAATCACGCCGGCAGCGGCAAATGCCCGCTCTGCTCAGGTGCTTCGCAATTCGCCGCGGGCTATGCCGCTGACTGGCTTTTGCGGCTTTCTTGTGTTGATTGAAATGAAATTTCGGTATGCGAGACTGATTTTTCGCTCCTACACTCAAACAAAATGCTTTTCTGGTAAGGGAAAGGTGTCGGTGTTATGAGAAGGTTACTGGTCTCCGCCGGTTATTACGAATTTTATTATATCTGTTTGCGGTGGTATTTTAGAACCAATGAGCATATCACCAAAGCCATAAAAGTACTTGTAACTTATTGAATTATAAATTATTATATAGATTTAAACTTGTCTTTCAATATGCTCACTCCCATAAAAAAACAGGGTGATGAGCATATTTACATGCTGCTTTAAATCGGCATAATTGATTGGGTGTCAGTTTGTTATATGGGCACCTACAGGTTCGTCTGGATGCTCATTGGTTCAGAAATCACCTATGGCGACGCTCTTTCTATCCTCTATGAAGTTCACGTCAAAGGCAATCACGCAGATGGAGACAAGGTTCTTCTGAAGAAATCGTGTCACGAAATTACGCTGCCAGCGGCAAAGGCCCGCTTTGCTCAGGTGCTTCGCAATTCGCCGCGGGCTATGTCGCTGACTGGCTATCCATCGACAAGAGAATGTCCTGCACGATATCTGATGATGCCTTGTCAATCTTTGCCTGACACACGGCACCGCAACCGGCAAATACACCGGCCGGCTGCACAAAGCTAACTGCGCAGCTCAGCCTAGGGCTGCTCCGCTAGCTTTGTGCCTCGGGCGCACTATGAAATAAAAATCAACAGAGATTTTACGTTGCCCCCGGATTTTACGTTGACCCCAATCTTCGAAACTGTCGTCAGTTGCGACAAAAATAAAAAAACACCGCGGCGGATGTGCTGCGGTGTTTTTGGTGGGAGCAGAGGGAGTCGAACCCCCGACCCTCTGCTTGTAAGGCAGACGCTCTGAACCAACTGAGCTATGCTCCCGAACAAACTTGCTCCTGAACCAGGACTTGAACCTGGGACCCTCTGATTAACAGTCAGATGCTCTAACCAACTGAGCTATTCAGGAATTTTGCCCCTGTTATTTCGTAACGGGATTGCAAAGGTACAACAATTTCTGTTTCCTGCAAATTTTTTCTGCATTTTTTTGCTAACTTTGTCAAGATAATTTAGAATATCTGTTGGACTTATTTTGGAAGATGCTTATTTTCAGTTTTTTAGAGGATATGTGCCAGCCAAATAAAGAATAACCTTATTTATATGGATATCGATCTCTTATCAAAAATGGTTAAAGAACTTATCCTTGACAATGATGAAGTGTCATTGCCGGGTGTCGGTTCTTTCGTGGCAGAACTTGTTCCATCCTCATTTTCGGATAAGGGCTACACTATCAATCCTCCATATAAACGTCTGAGCTTCAGGAAGAAAGCAGACGCCTCTGACAATGTCCTGATAGATTTCTATGCGAAGTCCAATAATGTGGACAGGGCTACCGCTTCGAAGATTGTCATCGATTTCCTGTCGGAGATGCAGAAAGTCCTCGAACTCAGAAAGTCCATTGTCTTTCCGGGCTTGGGAAAACTGAGGGCGACCAAGGAGAATATTTTCTTCTTCGTGGCCGATGAGGATCTGGATATTTATCCGGAAGGGTTCGGGCTTGAGCCGATTTCCCTTAAGACTCATGAAGAGACTCCGGCAGAGGTTTCGGCGACTATTGCGGCGCTTCAGGATATCCTTAATCCGGAGGAAACGGAAAGCCAGTCCGGCAGTGGTGAACAGCCTGAGGCGGAGTTCGGCAGTGAAGAGCCGTCTGAAGCGGTGTCCGGTCCGGAAGATGCGCCTGAAGTGACCGGTGGCGGACAGCCTGAGTCCTCACTTGAGGCAGAGGTCGAGTCTGACAGCGAACTGCAGCCTGAGCAGCAGGCAACAGCTGAAGAGTCCGGCCACCAGTCTGAGAACGAATCTCAGCATGATGAGGAAAGCGAACAGGAGACAGCACAGCACGTAGAAGCTTCAAGTTTGGAAGATGCGCCTGAAGTGACCGGTGGCGGGCAGCCTGAGTCCTCACATGAAGCGGAGGGCGAGTTCGACAGCGAACTGCAGCCAGAGCAGCAGGCGACAGTCGAAGAGTCAGGCCACCAGTCTGAGAACGAATCTCAGCATGATGAGGAAGGCGAACAGGAGAATGAGCCGCAGCAGGAACCGGAATCTGACAATGAACCGGACGTGCCGGTCGAGCAGAATAATTCGAATGAACCGGAGCAGCCACGGACAGAGCCTGCGAAAAAGAGCAGGAAAGGATGGAAAGCATTGATCTGGACGGCGGTAGCCATCGCGGCATTGGCCGTGACCTTCATTGTCGGCTTCGTCATCCTCGCCCATATCGCGCCGGACTTCATTGACTCGATTCTCTATACACAGGAAGAGCTGGAAATCATAAATCACTGATTCCCAGCCCTTGTATAGTAATCCGTACGCGCTTACCGTACTCTGATTGAGCGCCCGATTCTCAATGTGGTCTTGGCCGAAATTCCGTTCAATGCACAGAGTTTCTTGACTGTCGTGTGATACTTCACGGCGAGTGAACCGAGAGTGTCTCCCGACCTGATCTTGTGGTATTGGGCCTTGGCCAGTTCAGCCGCCTTGCGCGCTTCCTCTTTCTCCCTCAGTTCCTGCTCGGCAGCCCTTGCGGCATAATATGTGGAATCAGCCTTCATTATCAGGTAGTCCTCCTCGTCGCTTTCCGGGATATACTTGCTGCTTGCATCCAGGAACCGCTTTTTCAAGATGAAAAGCCTGTGTCTCAATGTGCCGCTCTCGAAATCGATAAGCCACTGCGGGTCAAATGCGAAACCGCAATACCTCGTCTCGAAATGCAGATGCGCTCCTGTAGAACGTCCCGTGGAACCGCCCAGGCCGATGGTCTGTCCGGCAGTTACCCAGTCGCCAGGGGAAACCAGACGCTTGGACAGATGCGCATAGAAAGTCTCCAGACCATTGTCGTGACGGATGACCACAAGATTGCCATAGCCTCTGTAATACTTTGACAGTCTGACCTTTCCGGTGAAGGCGGCCACGACCGGTGTGCCGGTCTTGAGAGGCAGGTCCACGCCCATGTGCCTGCGCCCGTGACGGTATCCGAAAGGAGAGTAAACCTTTGTCTGATAAGGACAATGATATTCGCTCAATGAATCCACTACCCACAGCGAAATGTCATCCTGCAGGTCCTTCGTGTCCAGCCTGTACGGATTCGGAAGCTCTTCGTTCCAAAAATCCTTGTAAATCTGGGCGGAAGCCGCCACGTTCGGGTCCTTGTAGTACTTCCAGGTATAATCCTCCAACAACAAAATTTTCACTGCCGGATTGCCCGTGTCCAATGTGTCAATCGGATAAGCAGATGACTTGTCAATCGATTTGACAGGCTGAAGTGCTGTCCGTGGTACGAGCAGAGATGCCCTGCTCATTGTCATCAATGTATCTTGTGCGGCTGCACGCTCGCTCCGAAAAGAAACCAGAGCGAGCAATGTCGCTCCGGCAGTAAGAATTTTATTAAAGTTCATATGATTATGCTGTTGATTACTCCGCACCGAATTCTGATTTGAGCAGAGCTTTCGTTTCGTTGATTTTTTCTTCGAGAAGTTCCTTCGAAGTGGCTTCACAGATAAATCTGAGATAAGGCTCTGTGTTTGAAGGCCTTATGTTGAACCACCAGTCCTTGAACTCTACGCGGTATCCGTCGAAATCCATAAAGGCTGTAGGAGTCTCCTTCGCCGTGAAATGTGCCTTGATTGCATCCATAGCGCCCTTTTTGTCCTCTAGACGGAAATTGATTTCGCCTGAGTTCTGATATCTTGCGATTTTTCCGATAAGCTGGCTGAAGGTGATGCCTTTCTTCTTCATGTTTGCAAGCACTCTGAGTACCAGGATGGATGCGAGGAGACCGCTGTCGGAATAGAAGAGGTCACGGAAATAGTAATGTCCTGCAAGTTCGCCGCCCCATACGCCGTCAAGTTCGCGCAGTTTGCGGGCTGCGTTTGCCCTGCCGACTTTCCATGTGAACATCTTGGCTCCCATAGGCTCGAGATATTCGCCTACTGCTTTCGAACTGCGGATGTCCTGGATGACGATGCCCGGTTCGTGGCGCTCGTCGATGAAATAGTGTCCGAGCAATGCGATCATGAGGTCAGGAGAAACGAAATTGCCTTTCTCGTCCACGAACATCACGCGGTCAGCGTCGCCGTCATAGATGACGCCTGCATCAGCGCCTGATTTCTTCACGAGCTCTTCCAGTGCTACTACGTTCTTGTGTATCAGCGGGTTAGGTTCGTGATTCGGGAAAGTTCCGTCCATCGTGTCGAAAATATACTCAGGGCCTTCTCCGAAAATCTCCTTCGCATAGAGTGAACTCATTCCGTTGGAAAGGTCGAACGCGAGTTTCAGGCCACTGTAGTCTCCTTTATATTTGAGAAGGAAGTTCAGATAATCCTGATGAATGTCTTTCTGATAGACTTTGCCTCTTTCGGCAGCTACAGGAGTAGGTTTGTTCTCTTTGATCCAGGCCTCTATCTGTCCAAGTCCCGTGTCATAACCTACCGGCAATGCGTTTTCACATGAAACCTTCATTCCGTTGTACTCTTTCGGGTTGTGGGACGCCGTAATCTGTACGGAAGCCTTGAAACCGTAGTTCGCGGTGCCGAAATATACCATCGGCGTGGTGCTCAGGCCGACATCGTAAACATCGGCGCCTGCGTCATTGATACCCTTCAGAAGGTACTCGTGGATCTCGTCAGATGAGACTCTGCAGTCTCTTCCGACAAGCACTTTGTCAGTACCGAGAAGTTCAGGAAGAAAATATCCTACCTTATAGGCAGTGTTTTTGTCGAAATCCACGTTATAAATTCCGCGGATATCGTAAGCGTGGAATGCTCCCATAATCTATTTTATTTTAGTGTTGTAATGTGTCGATACCTTGCCCTTGGCAATGTTCTGCAATTTCTTGGAAATCATCTTCTTGCGGATAGGGGAGACGTGGTCCACGAACATGTCGCCGTCCAGATGCGACATCTCGTGCTGGACCATGCGGCAGGCGAACTTGTCGAACGTCTCCGTCACCTTTTCCCCGTTTTCATTATAGTACTCCACAGTCATTGACTTGGGCCTGCTTATCTCGCAGTAGATTCCCGGGATGCTCAGGCAGCCTTCCGAATAGTCGGTCTCCTCCTTGCTATGTTCGAGAATGACCGGATTCAGCATGGTGCGCTTGAAATCCTTGAGATAGTCATAGACGTCGGTCATGCCGGTGCCGTCCACTATCAATGCCCTTTTGCTGACGCCAATCTGAGGTGCGGCCAGACCGCAGCCGTCAGAGTGTTTCAATGTATCTTTCAAATCCTGTACAAGTGAAGCAATGCCTTCCTTGTCCTCAATGTCGATTTCTTCAGCTCTTGCCCTGAGGACTTCCGAGCCGTATAAATATATAGGTTGTATCATATTCTGAATTATTTTTTCCTGCGGCGTTTCCCGGAAGCGTTTCGGGACAATGTCTCAGGAATCTGAATGGCGGCGGGGTTTGCCGCAAAAGATATGCCACCGTTCTGTGACGCATTTTCGCGGTCAAGCCAGCTCTGCAGTATTATGGCGGCGCTGATTTTGTCCACGGAAGCCTTGTCCTTTCTCTCGGACGCCTTCATTCCGCCGTCAATCATGGCCCTATGTGCCAGCACCGATGTAAACCTCTCATCTTCAAGCGTTACCGGCACGTCCGGAAAGGCCTTGGAGAGCTGTTTCAGGAAAACATCCACGTCTGCTGCTGCCTCTGACGGCTTGCCGTCCATATTGATCGGATATCCGACAACGAACCGGACAATGGTCTCGCCGGTAGAATAATTTTTAAGATAATCTATTATCTTTGCACTTTGTACGGTTTCCAGAGCGGATGCGAAAATTCGTAAGGGATCGCTTACAGCCAAGCCGATTCTCTTTCGTCCATAGTCTATTCCGATAATTCTCTCCATAATCGTGCAAAGTTAACAAATAATTTTTATAACAGGGTTTGCAGATGGCCTCACAGAAACAGTCCAAGGCACCGAAGGTCGAGCACTTCAGAATGTCTCTCATAGATGACATGACTCACAAGCAGTTGTGGGTGATGAGATTTACCCGCACTACTTTTTTCGTGTCCATAGTTTCTGTCGTCATGGTGATAATGGCATTGTCCTACTCGCTCATTGCCTTTACGCCTATCAAGACCTTCATTCCGGGCTATCCGGACGCGCATACCAAGCGTGCGGCGATAAACAATGCATTGACGATAGACTCTCTTCAGAATGTCATCTATACATGGAAATTCTACACTGAAAACCTGAAGAAAGTCATGGAAGGGGCGGATCCTGTGGTGATTGACAGCGTGATACGCGCTCAGGACGCCATGGCGGAACTGTCTGCGACAGAGCGTAAGGAACTCGACAGCAAGGACTCGCTGCTCCGGGCCAATGTCCGTGCGGAGGAGAGGTTCGGCCTGTCCGGGGCCAATGAAAGGAGACTTCCTATCGAGGGCGTTCATTTCTTCACGCCGTTGAAGGGAGTTGTCTCTCAGGGATATGACCAGCTTCTGCATCCTTACATTGACATAACCGCTCCTGCGAATTCGGTCGTATTTTCGGTACTCGACGGTACGGTAATCGGAGCCGGATGGAGCGATGATTCGGGATATACACTTCAGATACAGCATACCGGCGACATCATTTCCGTTTACAAGCACAACCAGAAGCTACTCAAGAAGACTGGGGACAAGGTTACGGCCGGGATGCCGGTAGCTATAGTAGGAAACACGGGCTCATTGACCACAGGTGAGCACCTGCATTTCGAGTTATGGTACAAGGGGGAGGCTGTGGACCCTACCAAATACATTAATTTCTAATGACAGAAAAACGTCGCATAGCGATTTTGGGCTCTACTGGTTCCATCGGCCGTCAGGCTCTGGATGTAGTGAGACAGCACAAGGATTTGTTCGAGGTTGAACTGCTTACGGCAAACAACAGTTCGGCTCTTCTGATAGAACAGGCGATGGAATTCCGCCCTGGAAGCGTAGTCATATGCAATGAAGCCAAATACCAGGAAGTTGCTGATGCTCTGCAACCGAATGATATAAAGGTGTTTACGGGTATGGATTCGGTCTGCTCGCTCGTCGAGGCGGAAGACATTGACATTGTCCTTACTGCTCTGGTCGGGTTCAGCGGGCTCAGACCTACGATTTCTGCGATCAAGGCGGGCAAGATAATCGCTCTTGCGAACAAGGAGACTCTGGTGGCCGGCGGGTCTGTGGTCATGGATCTGGCAAGGAAGTACAATTCGCCGATTCTGCCTGTGGATTCAGAACATTCGGCCATATTCCAGTGCCTTCTCGGGGCGACTGGCAATCCTATTTCGCGCATCCATCTCACTGCATCCGGCGGGCCTTTCCGTACCTGGGACAGGGACAGGATCGCTGCTGCTACGAAGAATGAGGCGTTGAAGCATCCGCAGTGGACAATGGGAGCGAAAATAACCATTGATTCCGCCACGATGATGAACAAGGGATTTGAGATGATTGAGGCCAGGTGGCTGTTCGACACGGCTCCGGACAAGATCAATGTCGTGGTCCATCCGCAGTCCATAATCCATTCCATGGTGGAGTTTGCGGACGGTGCAGTCATCGCCCAGCTCGGCAATCCGGATATGCGGGAGCCGATACAGTTTGCGCTCAGCTTCCCGGAAAGACTCACATTGAACAATAAGAAACTGGATTTTGCTTCGCTGCAGGGGCTGACTTTCGAGGAGCCTGATATGGAGAAGTTCCCGTGCCTGTCGCTCGCATTCGAGGCTATCAGGAAGGGAGGCAATGTCCCTTGCGCCATGAATGCTGCCAATGAAGCGGCTGTGGCTGCGTTCTTGAAGGACAGCATCCGGTTCTATGACATTCCGGAGATCATATCAGCTTGTATGGCTGGAGTGAATTTTGTAGAGAAGCCGATGGTGGAAGACCTGCTTGCCACAAACGCGGAGGTGTACCGTGTCGCGGCTGAAATGTGTGCGGAACTCGCACGGTAACAGGTAGTTGAAAACGAAACTTGAGCATTTGGAAACAGAATGGTAGTATTGATAAAAACGCTCCAGGTGATAATTGCATTGTCCCTGCTGATAGCGATACATGAACTCGGTCATTTTATATTTGCCCGCATCTTCGGAATCAAGGTGGACAAGTTCTTCCTGTTTTTCGACGCTGGTGATGTGAAACTGTTCAGTACGAAGACAACTGGCTGGTTTACAAGGCTTTTCCCGAAAATGAAGGACGCGGATACCGAATATGGCATCGGCTGGCTTCCTCTAGGCGGCTATTGTAAAATCAATGGAATGATAGACGAGTCGCTGGATACGTCCATGCTCGGCAGCGAGCCGAAACCGTGGGAGTTCCGTTCCAAACCGGCATGGCAGAGGGCATTGGTGATGGCTGGAGGTGTGCTGTTCAATTTCCTCTTTGCCATCTGCGTCTATATCTTCATGTTGGCGCATTGGGGGAGTGACTATTTGAGCAACGAGCAGAATAAGATTTATGTCAATGAACTTGCTTATGAGATGGGTTTCCGCAATGGGGACCGGATCCTGAAGTTCGACGATTATGAGCCCAAGGATTTCTCAATGCTGCAGGCGGATCTTGCAAGGCGCTCCGTAAGGACAGCCACCGTGCTGCGTGGAGAAGATACCGTGGTGCTCTATATGGACAAGCGCATGGTGGGTGAGATGCTGAACTCTCCGGGGATGTTCACGCCGGCGATACCGTTCGCAATCGATTCATTGGCAAGAGGTTCTGTCAATGCCGGCTCAGGGTTGAGGCATGGTGACGTGGTCATCGGCATTGACACGGTATCGGTCGCTTATGTCCAGGATGCATGGAAGCTTCTTGCCGCGAAGGCGGGCGGACAGATTACTGCGAAAGTGCTGCGCGGAGCTGATACTTTGGCAGTTCCGTTGCAGGTGGACTCGGCAGGACGTATAGGAGTGATGCTGCAGGTGCCGGGCATGCAGAAACGTGAATATACATTGGCCCAGGCCATACCGGCAGGCGTCGAATATACATGGAATATGGTTTCCGGCTATGTACGTGACTTGAAGCTTGTAGCTACACCGAGCACGGGGGCGTACAAGTCTGTCGGCAGCTTCATAGCGATTGGACAGGTGTTCCCGTCGCATTGGAATTGGCTGATATTCATTAACTTGCTTGCGATGCTGTCGATAATGCTCGGCGTTATGAACCTTATCCCGATACCGGGTCTGGACGGCGGTCACCTGCTGTTCCTGATAGTCGAGATGGTTACCGGCCGCAAACCGAGCGAGAAGTTTATGATGGTAGCCCAGATATTGGGCATGTTCCTGCTGATGGCGATAATGGTTTTCGCCTTCGGCAATGATATAATGCGATTGTTCCGTTAATGTAAAATTTACCTGTTATGAGAAGATTTTATCAGATAAGAAATGTCATTGCATTGTCAATGCTTATGGTCCTGGCTTCTTGCCGCGGCGGCTCTGACAAGCCTCTTCTGCCAAATGTGAGCGGAAAAGCCGGCGAAGTGATAGTGGTGATGGACAAGAGCGACTGGGACGGCAACCTCGGCGGAGAAATCCGTGGCGTGCTTGCGGCGGACTATCCTTTCCTGCCTCAGAGAGAGCCGACTTTCTCCATTGTCAATGTTCCTCCTACGGGATTTGCGGACCTTTTCAAGATACACAGGAATATACTTATATATAATATATCACAGGATGTAAGGAAGAGCGGCGTGGTCTATCGCAATGACCAGTGGGCCTATCCTCAGTGCGTGATCCAGATTTCCGCACCGTCTGCCGATTCTGCCGCCACATTGCTGCAGAAGAACAGCGAGCGCATAGTTTCGACCATCGAGCAGGCCGAGAGAGACAGGATCATTGTCAATGCCAAGAAATATGAAGCTCCGGGCGTCCAGCCTGTGGTCAAGGAGATGACAGGCGGTTCACCGTGCTTCCCGATGGGTTACAAGGTCCGCAAGAAGACGGACAATTTCATCTGGATTTCAGACGACAAGCAGTACACTACGCAGGGCGTATTCGTGTACAAGTATCCTGCAGCGCAGGTGGAGAACTTCACGGAGGAGAACATCATCGCGCACAGAAACCAGTTCCTGAAGGAGAATGTGCCGGGAATGTTCGACAATACGTATATGATTACCAATGAGATAGCCACTCCGGAGGTGAAGTTCATCCGTTTCCGCGGCCGTCAGTTCGCTGAGACCCGCGGACTGTGGGAGGTCTTCGGAGACTATATGGGAGGACCTTTCGTGTCACATTCATTCTATAGCCGTGACGGAAAGGACATCATTGTCCTGGACGGCTTCGTCTATGCCCCTAAATATGACAAGCGCCAGTATCTCAGACAGGTAGAGGCAGTTCTCTACTCATTTGAGTGGGCTGATGATCCTTCCGGAAACAAGCAGGCGAAGACTTCCTCAGCTGGCTCGACAGCATCAATGCTTTAGACATCTACGGAAACAGCTCAGCCGTATGGCCAGGCTCATACCAGGGCAACTTGTAGCTGCATTGACCGTCTCGAATTTGACGAAAACGGCTTCATCCTCCCTGTGAAAATGTCTTAGGCAGGACGAAGAATTGCGGTTTGCCTGACTCGATTTGAGGCGGGAGTAAAGTGGCCGCGAGTAAAAAAATGCATAAACGTAAAGAAAATATTTTGCGATTTAGAAAATAATACATACCTTTGCAATCCCTTAAAATTTCTTAACGAGATTGCTGGGTAAGTCTGGTGGGTTCGTATAACGGTTAGTACTCGAGATTTTCATTCTCGCAATAGGAGTTC
>ERZ1034998.2019-NODE-2019-length-11456-cov-48.513551_pt1 | contig 11456 bp, 10 predicted proteins | sample MGYA00520621_ERZ1034998 | MGnify/ENA primary metagenome ERZ1034998 (study PRJEB33766, sample SAMN09781748) | gut metagenome | biome: gut microbiome | host: Homo sapiens | place: Madagascar | study: EMG produced TPA metagenomics assembly of the PRJNA485056 data...
AGCCTGTGTTGCCCCTGTGTGCGATTTTAAGAGCGAAGTCGAGGTAGTTACCCATGATAAACTTTTTAAGGCTTGTTGGGGAAATGTGAGAGATTTGATTTCTTAAGATAGTGCCAAAATCATAAATAGGGTCGAAAATAGTGCAGGTTAAAGGGCTTATGCCGTCCTTCGGCGGCATAAGCCGGAAAACCCCCACCGGCAGAGCCGTTGGGAGAAGTATGGTATGGCATAACTTTCACTACTGTTCAAAAATTTATTATGCTTTGGGACAATTTTATCAGGATTTCCATGTAACAGAAAAATAGGAGATGCACTATAGCCCATAGTAGCTACGGAACATCTCCTATTATGTGTTTTTGTTTAGGTATTACGGAGCAGCTTATCCCCCTTATACCCCCTGGTGGGTGCCTTTGTAACATGGATGTTTTGGAAGTGTCAAGGGAAATGTTACAATTTTATTACATAATGCAAATCATCAATCTCCTATCGAAACTAGTCCTAAATCACTTGTCATCGCTTTTTGGATAATCTCTAATAAGTCTTGCACCATTTGTCTGCCTTCATCTGGTTCTTCATAATTCTGAAGCAATGCTGTGTCCAATATATATTTGCATATTTCGGCGATTTGAAACAAATCATTTTTAGAAACTTCAACATCATCATAAGGATCAATCTGGTACAATTTACTCATATCAAAGGATACTTGTCCACTCATTTTATAGATAAAATCAATCAACTCATCGCAAAATTCTACGTTGACATCTTGTTCATTAATCTCATCTATTGAATTACCTATGTAAAAGTTCATTACAACAACCTCCTACTACTTTTTGGAAAACGCAGTAATTACATTTCCAGCCTCATCAATAACTACTTTTAAAGTATATAATGGTTTCCCTTTGCTATTTGTCCCTATTGGATTGGAAAATGTTTGTTCAAAAATATAACCTTCTCTTCCAGCAGTATTAGGACCTACAATGAAGTTGTCCCCTGTCAATGTACTATCAATACTATTTCTAATATCAAAATCTGCATTAAAATGTGATTTGTTTCCGTATGTAGAATTAGGTCCATGTCTATCGAGTATATGATTGTCAAAGGTATCATCACTTAAAGTATAGTTGTCTGCTAGGTCAAATACTTCTTGGAATTTGCTTCCTGAGCCACTCTTACTACCACTCTCCGCCACCTCACAGGCAGCACTCTCTCCCTTCATCAGGGCACCGCCTATCGCCACCAGAAGGTAATCCAGTATTGCAGCTCCGGTTTTCCTGCCGAGTGCAGAATCATATTCCCCTTTCCATGCACCCTTTGCGGTTCTCTTTGCCGCTTCCAGTTTCTCCTGTGGTGAGAAGTTCCTGAAATACTCCACATATGTAAGGGGATTGGCAGCTGCGTTGAGTCCCTTTTGCGTTACGATCAGCAGGCTCAACTGGTAGTCTGCCTTGCTTATGATCTGGACATATTCCAGCCCCTGTCCCACAAAGCCTGCATAGAATCCTGCGGTGGCGGTTCTCTGCATTTCTTCGCTGTCAGAGTTTCCCTTGATTGCTTCTCTTATACCTACCAAAGACGAAGGCAGCGTTACCGGCGGCCCCATAATGACATCCCCATAGTCCAGGAATATCTGACCCGCCCTGTTGTTTAACAGTCCGCTTTCTATGGCATCTTCTATGCTAAGGCGCTGGTTTTCATAGTTTTCAATGGTCTTTTGTGCCTGTGTATCCGGATCAATTATCCAGCCTTTCAGGCTTTCAAGCACCTCAACCTCATTTCCGCTCGGATCCGTATAATTCAGATAGCTGCTCACGCAGTAATTATACCTGTTAAGCGTCAGCGGTTCTGTCAGGCTGCCGAGGTAGCTGTCTTCGGTGAGGAAGGTCGCCGTTACCACGCAGTAGTACCTTGCCCTCAGATACTGGCTCTCGATATTCGGATTGTAGGATTCTCCGTTGTAGGTGTATTCGTTCTCATACTGCGGAGCACCAAAGGTGATCTCTCCGGTGACGCTGTAACGGTAGGACTGGTAGACCTGTCCCTCTTCATTGGTGATGCCGGAGACGCTTCCCCTGGCATCGTAGAGGTAGTAGCCGGTGCTGCCATCGAAGCGGTCAAGGGAGATCCGGTCGAATCCGCCGTTTATCTCCGCTCCGTAGATATAAGAGGTATCCGTCTTGCCATTTTTTAATTCATTTTAATGTTGTTACGTTCTTGCATCTTTCTTTTTATCTACTCGTTGATATTATGCGTTATCTTATATGCGTTAATGCATTGTATAATAGCACATTCTGCCTTAAAACTGCATTCTATGTTTCCCTTTATACTAGCATTAATAAGATTGTCTTGATTTTTCATCTCAATATCACCATACATTGTACCACAATTACTACGCATTACAAAATTGCTCACACACGAAAAACTTATTTCTATAGACACTGTATTGCAACCAAGCCATTTTACTGGTGGATTAGTTGGATAATCCGGCAAATCAAACACTAAGCCTAATGTACTCCCCCCGTTTTCTATAGAAATTTTTTCTATTCGGATTCCTTTTAAATCTGGTATTTCTTTATATAACTTTTTTAAAAAGTCTATTTTATTTACACATTCAAACCACATAAATTTTCCCTTTCTACTATTTTTTAAACGGATAATGATCTTTTGTTCCATGAATACTACCAGTTCGAGAATTGTTACTAGGACGAACATTAAAATGTGATCCTTGGTCAGTGCCTCCATTATAACTATGACCATAGGAATGGTCCTGAATAATAACCGTATCTCCATTGGTATTTTTGTAATAATATTCCTTCGTATATATTATTTCTCCAGTCTTAGGATTCTTTATTACATGGCCACCAGCAGATTCGCTTTCTGTCATGGGTACTTTTCTGACAGCATATGGTTCTTGGCTACGAGGGACTCCAGCGTCACGTTTTGCCTCATTTAAAGCCCCATTTCTGCTTCTTTCAGCAGCCTTACTGTCTGCTTCTTTAGCTTCTTTCCCTTTGTCTGCATCCTTCTTAAAAGCTGTAATGCCATAATGTATGGTATTAACACCGTCAACAACTGTAACGACACCTTCTGCTGTCACAGCTATAGTTACCGGCTCAGCTGCTATTCCTATTCCGGTTGCAAGTGCTGCTGCAGATCCACTTCCTCCCGAAATAGTAGTAATCAGTCCATAGACAAATTCCACTCCACCAACTGCTGTGATAACAACATCTCCGGTACATCTTCCTGCATAGTATGCCGTCTTGTTCGTTGCATCCTTGGATAAGGCTTCTATCAATGTCTCCGTCAGGTTAACGTAATTATTGTATGCACGTTCGTTGAACCTGTACTGTCCGCCGTACAGTTCCTCCATTGCCATACCCGGCATATATGCAGCAGTAGGTTTATCTATAATCACCTTTGCTGCGGATCCCAGTACTCCGTTTACAAAAGATTCCACTGCTATTGCCTGTTCGGATTTTTGATTACTGAGTATCGGATATTCCCGAAGGATTCTATCAACATCATTCTCAGTACTGTTTCCGCTCGGATCCGTATAATTCAGATAGCTGCTCACGCAGTAATTATACCGGTTGAGCGTCAGCGGTTCTGTCTGGCTGCCGAGGTAGCTGTCTTCGGTGAGGAAGGTCGCTGTTACCACACAGTAGTACCTTGCCCTCAGATACTGGCTCTCGATATTCGGGTTGTAGGACTCCCCATTGTAGGTATATTCGTTTTCATACTGCGGAGCCCCGAAAGTGATCTCACCGGTGACGCTGTAGCGGTAGGACTGGTAGACCTGTCCCTCTTCATTGGTGATGCCGGAGACACTTCCTCTGGCATCGTAGAGGTAGTAGCCGGTGCTGCCATCGAACCGGTCAAGGGAGATCCGGTCGAATCCGCCGTTTATCTCCGCTCCGTAGATATACGAGGTATCCGTCCTGCCATTGATGTTCTGCTCGACCAGTACCTCTGCATGCTCACGGTTGACGTCGTTTAAGTACTCGATCAGCTCATAGTTCTTTTCCTTACCGGTGGTCTTGATCCGGGCGATCAGATCTGCCTCTGTAGCGCTGACTTCCTCCTGTACCGGGAAGAGAATGCCGCACTGGTTCTGGCTGTTGTTCTCCTCCGCATTGGTTGCATTGCCGTAGTCGTTAATGTTCATCTCTTTACGGATTGATTACCGAAGGTTAATGGAGACCTAAATACCCTTTTCCCTTTATCAGTTTTTCAGCCTCTTCACTGTTTTCCATCATTCCGGTTTCGATACATATCTTTCGGTCTGTCTGGATCAGAATTCTATACGCCCCTCTTCCAGCCGACTTATAACGCACCGATCTCACGTCTTCCCATGAGTATTTTTTCTCTTTTCCCCAAATGGAACGGTAAGTAATATCATCCAGCGTCATAGTAATTCTTTTGTTGCGCCAAAACAGGAGGAAATAGCTCCCTTCCATTCCACATAATATGAAAAAGATAATGCCTGCGCCTTTCACTTCCTTTGAAATGCTTGAAATCAATATTAAAAAAACTCCCACTCCGATGAACCAGAAAAACACTCCAAGTAGCAATGGTGTCAATGTTCTTCCGGAACACACAGCTTCTTTTTCATCCTTCACTTCTGTAATCCTCCGGTAAGATCTTTGGGTGTACACCAAAAACGGATGCCCCCATTCCTACAGGGAAGCATCCATTTCTTCCATTTTATTTTTACAGCAGGCTGTCCAGTGTCTCTCTGATCGCCTTGATGAAGTCCAGGCTGTTGAGGATCACGGGATGCTCACAGGTAGAGATCAGGGACAGGCTCTTGGTCATCTTGCCGTCCTCGATGGTCTTGATGCATGCCTGCTCCAGCTTGTCTGCGAAGTTGCACAGCTCGGGGATCTGATCCAGTTCACCGCGCTTTCTGAGAGCTCCGGTCCATGCGTAGATGGTAGCGATGGAGTTGGTGGAGGTCTCTTCACCCTTTAAGTGCTTGTAGTAATGACGCTGTACGGTTCCGTGAGCAGCCTCGTACTCATAGACGCCGCTGGGAGATACCAATACGGAGGTCATCATGGACAGATCGCCATAAGCGGTAGCTACCATATCGGACATTACATCACCATCATAGTTCTTGCAGGCCCAGATGAATCCGCCCTCAGAACGGATGACACGGGCTACGGCATCATCGATCAGGGTATAGAAATATGTAATGCCCAGTTCCTCGAATTTTGCCTTGTACTCGTTATCATAGATCTCCTGGAAAATATCCTTGAAGGTATGATCGTATTTTTTGGAAATGGTGTCCTTGGTGGAGAACCACAGATCCTGCTTCGTATCTACGGCATAGCTGAAGCATGCTCTTGCAAAGCTCTCGATAGACTTATTCGTATTGTGGATACCCTGAATGATACCTGCTCCATCAAAATTATGGATCAGTTCACGGGTCTCGGTGCCGTCTGCTGCAGTAAATACCAGTTCTGCCTTACCGGGGCCGGGTACCTTGATCTCAGTATTTTTATACACATCGCCGTAAGCATGACGGGCAATGGTAATGGGCTTGGTCCAGTTCTTGACATAAGGAACGATACCATTTACCAGAATCGGTGCACGGAATACAGTACCGTCTAAGATCGCACGGATGGTTCCGTTGGGACTCTTCCACATTTCCTTCAGATTATACTCTGTCATTCTGGCAGCGTTGGGGGTAATGGTCGCACATTTTACAGCAACGCCGTACTTCAATGTGGCATTGGCAGAATCCACGGTTACCTGATCATCGGTCTCATTACGATGCTCCAGTCCAAGATCATAGTACTCTGTCTTCAGATCGATGTAAGGCAGTAACAGTTCATCCTTGATCATCTGCCAGAGGATTCTGGTCATTTCGTCTCCGTCCATCTCTACGAGAGGGGTTGTCATTTTGATCTTTTCCATAATGATTTCCTTTCCGGTATTTATTCTTTTACTTTGCAATAGCTATCCAGAACCACATTGGCAAAATCGCTTCTGCAAAGCTTCACCGAATAACATGCCTGCATGTTATTTGCTCATGTGGTTACTTCGCCCATTGGCTCTGAATAATTACATTCTACAGTAATTTTCACAGACAGGCAACCTATTCCTGCGGCTTATCCTGCTGTGCATAGGCCTCGTTCAGACCGTTTTTCACCATGTTGTCATAGGCGTTGATCATGTGCTGGTGTGCCAGCTGCTCTGCCAGATCGGCATTGCCTGCCTTGATGGCCTCCATGATCTGCTCATGCTCTTCATTGGATTTGGGACCGCGGTTGGCACTGGCCAATGTTTTCTTGCGGACACGCAGGACATACTGATGGAAGTCCTTCAGCTGATGCTCCAGCATCTTGCTGTCACATGCCTCATACAGAATATCATGGAAACGATTATCTAACTCCGCCAGCTGCTCCAGATGCCCCTTCTGGGCATGGAACTTGGACAGATAGACATTCTCTTCCATCTCTTCCATCTGCTCCTTGGTGATATGTTCCGTAGCCCAACGGGCGCACAGACCTTCCAGCAGGGAACGGATCATATAAATATCCTTCACATCCTTCTGAGTAATGCCAGTAACATAGGCTCCCTTGTTCGGGATGATCTGAATCAGTCCCTCCAGCTCCAGCTGCCGGAACGCCTCTCTGACGGGGGTTCTGCTGACTCCCATTTCCTCACCAATGGCCACTTCTTTCAATTCTTCATGTTCCTGATATTTTCCGCTTAAGATGTCCTCTCTCAGCTTGTGAAATACCCGTCCCCGCAGGGAGAACTTATCCGTTACTTCCTGCTTTACATCATACTTACTCACTATAATCCTCATTTCCGGGCAGCAAAAAATGCCGCCATATTTTCTTACTCACCGATCTTCAGGTTCTTCTCCAGGCAGATACGGTTGACGCAGGCCACAATCTCTTCATCCGTAAGCACGGTGACACGTCCACCGGCGTACTCCTCGTCTACCCACTTTTTGATCTCCGCTACCAGTTCGGAAGTCTTCTGTACCTGCTTGTCTCCCTTTAACTTATAATAGGTGTTCAGCCAGTGTGCGATACCTGCCAGACCGGAGGTGTTGGAAATAGCGCACAATACCGGACGATTCAGGAATTTCTCGGTATCGAAAATGTTGTAGATCTCTTCGTTCTTAAGCAGACCGTCCGCATGGATACCGGCTCTGGTCACGTTGAAATTCTTGCCGACAAACGGGGTTCTGGGCGGGATCTGATAGCCGATCTCCTTCTCATAGTACTCTGCCAGCTCCGTGATGACACGGGTATTCATACCGTTCAGATCACCCTTCAACTGTGCATATTCGAATACCATTGCCTCCAGCGGTGTATTACCGGTACGCTCACCGATACCAAACAGTGAGGTATTTACACCGGAACAGCCGTACAACCATGCTGTGGTGGAATTGGACACCGCCTTGTAAAAGTCATTGTGACCATGCCATTCGATCAGCTCATGCGGCACACCTGCGTGGGTATGGATTGCGTAAATGATACCCTGTACACTACGGGGAATAACGGCACCGGGATAGTTGACACCGTATCCCATGGTATCGCAGGCCCGGACCTTGATGGGGATCTGATACTCCTTCATCAGTTTCATCAGTTCCAGGCAGAACGGAACCACATAACCGTAGATATCCGCTCTGGTGATATCCTCCAGATGACATCTGGGGCTGATACCCTCCTCCAGGCAGTCACGGATAACGCTTAAATAGTGATCCATGGCCTGTCTTCTGGTCATTTTTAATTTCAGGAAAATATGATAATCGGAACAGCTGACCAGAATGCCAGTCTCCTTCATTCCGATCTCTTTTACCAGCTTAAAGTCCTCCTTGCTGGCACGGATCCAGCTGGTAACTTCGGGGAACTTGTATCCCCTCTCCATACATTTATAAACAGCGTCTCTGTCCTTCTTGCTGTACAGGAAAAATTCACTGGCACGGATCATTCCGTTGGGGCCACCCAGTTCATGCAGATAGTCATAGATCTTTACGATCTGCTCTGTGGTATAAGGTGCTCTGGACTGCTGTCCGTCTCTGAAGGTAGTATCTGTGATCCAGATATCCTTTGGCATGTTATGAGGCACGATACGATCATTAAAAGGTATTTTTGGGATTTCGGAATAAGGGAACATGTTACGGAACACGTTCGGCTTCTCCACATCATCCAGTATGTACATATGCTCTTCAATCTCCAGAAGGTTGTTCTTCGGATTCATGGAGACCGGACGATTCTGAAATGCATCACTTTCTCTCATTGGTATACCTCTCTTCCCTGACATTCGATATCTGCAAGATTTTATAGTTTTTACTCTGCGCAGTAAAAATACATTTTGCAGTTCTCGTATCATTGTATACAATCATACCATTTGTGTCAATATCTTTGGTATTTATTTTATTGACTTATTTTAATCATATTTTTTATTTTTCCCAGTGATTTTATCCTTTTACTTGTTTTCTAATAATCTCCGTACATTAAGCATGCCGAAGCCCTGCTTGTTCCACGGCTCTCCCAGATCGGTAGCTGTAAGGGACAGCAGACGAACAAATTCTTCATTGGTAATTCCCGGATATTTTTCCATAGCAAGGGCTGCCGCCCCGGATACAATGGGTGTTGCCATGGATGTGCCGCTTTTTGCTACATAGGGTCTGTAGATTCTGCCGTTCCGGTTCTGCCAGAAAGCATTACAGGACAGAATCCTTGTCCCCGGAGCCACAATATCCGGTTTACGGGTCACATCATATCTTCTGCCCCTGCCGGAGTACGTCTCACACCTTCCGGGATCATTTTTACAGTATCTTCCGTCATGACAACCCACCGTCAGAACCTTTCTGCTACTGGCCATCTCCGAAATACTACCGTCCTCCGGACCGGTATTACCTGCAGCGCAGACCACGAGAATATTATGATCCCACAACAATTCCAGAGATTTTCGCAGCATCTGCTCCTTGTAACGTTCCTTCAGGTCTCCGATCCCCACAGAGATATTCAGAACACGGATTCCATACCTGTTTTTCACCCGCAGTACCCATTCCAGAGCTTCCTGCATGGAATCACAGGAGCCCTCCCCCTGTCTGTCCAGCACTTTTCCCACCACAAGCTTTGCCTCCGGTGCCATTCCGCGAAATCTTCCTCCGGACAGTTCTCCGCTTCCGCATACAATCCCGCAGACATGTGTCCCGTGTCCATTATCGTCATACGGAAAGGAACGGCCTTCTACAAAGTCAGAAAAAGCAAGCAGCCGTCCCACCAGATCCGGATGATAAGCAATTCCGGTATCCAGCACAGCAACAGTCACAGATTTCACACGTCCTGCCCCACTATGCAATTGTTCCGGCACCTGTACCTGTTCCCTTACCCGCTGCATCTTGTTCCTTCCCCGTAAAATAAGACAAAACCGGCATAAGACTTATTCTATCTTATGCCGGTTTCTTATCCTGGTGTCGGTAAAATCTGACCCTTATTCATTTATAATTTCGATTCCCTCCGGGAATGCGCTGTCACCGATATTGGTGACACTTGCAGGCAGATGCACCTTTTTCAGTTCCGTATGGCTGCGGAACACTTCATCGGCGATCACACGAACACCATCCGGTATGGTCACTTCGGGAAGATCCCCCTTGTAAGCCAGCAGAATGTCCCCGCTGATCAGGTAATCATCCATGCTGTTTTCTTCAAAATCATCCATCCATCCGGTATGCGTAAATGCCTTGGCTTCCACCCGGGTCACCGTATCCGGCAATATCACACTATTCAGATCATCACAGTGATAAAATGCCGCATAATCAATAGTGGTCACACCTTCCGGGAACGTCACACTTTCTGCCGAGCTTCTGGAAAAAGCAAAGCGTCCGATCTCCGTGGTTCCTTCTGGTATACTCACTGCTCCTACCGACTGGTTCCTGTAATATTTCCATTCCGGAATTTTGCCATCTTCCGTTTCCGCCGTAATATCCTGTGATTCCCCACTGGTCTCTTGTCCGGTTTCCGGTTCTGTATAACCCTGTTGTACTGTTTCTTCCTCGGGCAGCATCATTACCATCGCATGATTTCCTACGACAAAGGTACTTCCAATCACATTTCCGGGCACCGGTGTCGGTGCAGGAGTCGGCATTTCAGTGGGGGCAGGCTCTGTTGTTGCCTGTACATCCGAAGTTCCGCCTGTCGCTGATGGCGCTGCCGTTACGAGAGGGCTCTGACTTTTCTGCTCTGTCAGCTTCTGTGCAAACTTCGCAGCCACGCTGCCTTCGTCCGCATGAATCGTTACGTTATCACAATTTAAGAATGCATCGTCTGCGATATTTGTCACTGTGTCCGGAATATAAATATCCATAAGGTTCGTACATCCGGCAAATGCCTGTGCATCAATACTCTGTACATTCTCAGGGATCGTGATCTGTTTCAGTCCGGTGCATCCTGCAAAAGCATATTCATCCACTGCGGTAAGACCTTTGCCAAGTACAACCTCTTCCAGATTATCACAGCCCCAGAAAACATAGGCATCCATGCGTTTCACCGACTTAGGAACCACAACAAGCTGTACCTTCTGGTTATTTTCAAAAGCACTCTCACCCACTACCTCCACCGTATCTGGGATCGTGACACGTTCATCCGTACCTCTGTATTTTGTCAGTGTACTGCCTTCAATCAGAAAATCGGAGGCAGACGCTGCCGCATCTGCCTCCGACACAGGAAGATGTGTCAGGATCAATGCGGTAGCTATCAGTGCCAATACCACTACCCACTTTTTATGATTCATAAACCTTCCCATCCTTTATTTTTACACTAGGCTCTGGCCTTACGCAGAGTCTTTTTATCCTTCTTCATGAAGAATACCATGGACAGACATGCAAGACCCAGAGACAGGAACCACTTCGGATGAATGGCATCTCCGGTCTTAGGAGTGCTGTCTGCGATTGTTCCGGCTGTCAGGTTGTTCGTATCCACATAGATCACATACGGTGAGAAATGCTCCGCCGTAAAGGTAATGCAGGATACTCCGGAAATCGTGGAGAACTTCGGTGTCAGCTTGTCCAGCTTACTGTTAACAACTCCTGCCACCTTGTTGTTACCTGCATAGGTGATCAGAGAATCCGGGATCGGCAGGGTAATGCTGATGGACAAACCTGTAGTATCCGTGATCTTGTTATTGCCGGTGGAATCATAGAGACTGATATCCATGGGGAAATACTTGATGGCACTAATATCGTTGCCATACTCTGCCATCAGCGCCTTTACTACTTCCTCGGAAGCAGATGCGCTCTCAGTGATCTTGATCACAAAGTTATCGGAAGATCCGTTTACCGTAGCAGATACCACACCGGTATTGGACAGACCGTTCTTGTCAATGACAACGGTGGTTCTGCCGCCGGAGACATTTCCTGTTGTAGTGCTGTTCGGTCTTCTGTTGGAATTGGAATTCGTAGAATTACCGCTTCCGGTAGAAGTACTGGT
>ERZ1034998.2021-NODE-2021-length-11427-cov-94.537988_pt1 | contig 11427 bp, 6 predicted proteins | sample MGYA00520621_ERZ1034998 | MGnify/ENA primary metagenome ERZ1034998 (study PRJEB33766, sample SAMN09781748) | gut metagenome | biome: gut microbiome | host: Homo sapiens | place: Madagascar | study: EMG produced TPA metagenomics assembly of the PRJNA485056 data...
GCAGTCTTTATCGGTATACCAGCCTCCAAATGTGTAGCCTTCTTTTACCGGCTCTATCTCAGGTTTTGCTGCTGTCTTATTCCACTCTACTGTCTGGTCTGATACTTTACTTCCTCCGTTTGTATCAAAGGAAACATTATATGTATTTATTGCCCACTTTGCATAGATTGTTGTATCCTCTTTAATTCCCTTTGAAAAATCGTATGGTATTGTATACTCTTTATCCGAATACCAGCCTGCAAATGTATAACCTTCCTTTACAGGAACATTCTCCGGTTGTGATGCATTTTCACCCCAGATTACTACCTGTAAAGCTGCTTCACTTCCTCCATTCGTATCAAATGTTACATTATACTTCTTTATTTCTATTACAGCATGAAGATTAAGGTCCGATTTTACCGGTGTAGATAAATCATATTTCTGATTATCTTCAGTATACCATCCACAGAATATATGACTTTCTTTATTATAATCCGGTTCTTCTACATTATTCAACAGTTTGCCATATTCAACCTTCTGCTCAGGTATGTCAGAATCACCAAATGTTACCTTATATATCTTAACTGCAAATCTTAACATGAGATTGTTAACTTCAACTGCACTAAGCACCGTGTCATCATTTACTTTATCAGGCTCCACCGTTGTTCCACCTGCAGCCTCTGAAGGGACACTGTCGCCTATTTCCCATCCGTTATTACCGTCTGTACCCTCTATATCATATTCAGGCAGCCAGTTCACACTTCCAACTGTATCCATGGTCGTGAAAAATGACTTCTCAATCACCTTTTCTTCACCCCTGAAATATCTGAGCGTTACCGTTTTGTACTCTGTCACTCCGGCATCCTCTAACAGTGTTGCATCAGATACAAATCCACTCTTATATGACAGTTTATTGCCTGCTGCTCCATCTTTTCCGGAAGTTCCCTCACCTGTATCTCTCTTTCCGCCTTCACCCGGACTTAATGTTACATTTGCATTTTCTGATATATCAAGTGTTCCCTGCGAAATTTCTACAGCACTTCCACCGTTTCCACCATTTCCATCTATAAATTCACTACTCCAAAAGGTTTTACCCTCATGTCCGTCACTGCCGTTTCCTGCAATGGCACTAAACGTTGCACCATCATTTATGCTTAATATGTTACCGCCAAATTTTACAGCAGTACCTCCTGCCACACCATCAGTCGAAGTTCCACCCTGACCTCCATCTGATGCCTTTACAGATACATTGCTTCCGCTGTCTACAGACATGTTGTTTCCATAAAACTCTATTCCTGAACTGCCGTCACTGCCGGCAGATCCTATAGTTCCACCGACTGCCGCACTTCCGGCTGTAACATTTACATCTCCTTCAAAGATAACATTTACATCCCCCATAACCTTTATTCCAACATTTTCACTATGGTACATCCCACAATTATCCCCTTTTATATTTATATTCTTAATAATAAGTGTCTGACTTCCATAAACACTACCTTCTTCCGCTATAACTTTAAGCCCCATAACTGAATCTTCCCATCTCTCATGTGAGTCTTCTTCCATACCGCTTAACGTATATCCCTGTCCGTCAAGTACTGCAGTTTCCCCGCTTTTTAGCTCTATTTCATATCTACCTGTTACATCTCCCGTAAGTTTAAATGTTCTGTTACCCTCTTTATCAGTCGTAACGGTTACTTCCCCATTTGAACCATCCACCGAATCATCTGCCAACGCTGTCACACCATTTGAAAATACGGTTGTAAACATCATCGCAAGCACAAGAAGATAACTTGTAATTTTTTTCATTTCTCTACTCATATAATCTTTCCTTTCCGAAGCATCTGCTTCATATAATAAAACTTATTTTTTAATAAAACCTATTTTTATCTTCTTTATCATATCACAGTGTTATATTAAACGCCACTAGCCAAACGGCTAGTCTTTTTTTGTTGCCAAACTATTTTAAATATTCTAAAATATACAGGTGTACAGATGATTTTGAACTCACTGTATAACACATATTCCGGGAGGATTTTAACTTGAAGAATAAACATATGAATAAGAAGATAACAATAAATTCCATAACAGTATTTTGCACAGCCGCATTGATGGCACTTATATGTATGCTGCCGTTTCTGTTAAAAGACCGTATGTATTTTGTATATTTTGGAGACTACAACATGCAGCAGCTCCCATTCTACACTCTGGTTCATCGCGCCATCAGAAACGGTGAGTTATTTATCAACATGTGTACAGACTTGGGAAGCAGTATATACACATCATATTCATTTTATCTGCTTGGAAGTCCTTTCTTCTGGCTGACAATTCCGTTTCCGGAAGCCGCACTTCCTTATATATTACCGTTTATTATCGTTCTTAAAATTGCCCTTGCTGCGCTTTTTGCTTACAGATTTGCATGCAGATATACTGACGATACCCGTGCTGCCTTCATCTGTGGATTATTATATGCATTCAGCGGTTTTCAGATAATGAATATCGTATTTAACCACTTTCTTGATATAACTGTATTTTTTCCATTGTGGCTGATATTGGCAGAGCGTCTTGCAGAAGATAAAAAGAGAGGAGCTTTTGCCCTTGGTACAGCATTTATAGCTATCACAAATTATTACTTTTTTGTCGGAGAAATGGTTTTTCTGTTAATTTATATCATCACCAAATATATGATTTGCGGTAAAAATCTGCCTGCATTTTCACATATAAAAGTGCGGATTTGTGCCATTGCAAATGTAACGTTTGAGGCGGTCACAGGTATAGCTGTTGCATGCTTTTTTATACTGCCGTCATTTATTGCGGTTGCAAAAAATCCCAGAGTGTCAGATACGATTTCCTTCAAAGGTTTAATATTGTACGATGATTGGAAAACCTATGCAGCACTTATTAAAAATCTTTTTCTCCCTCCGGACCTGATACAGAATTATACCATATTCGGAACAGATGAAGGGGCACTGGCATCCGTAAGCCTTTTTCTTCCCCTATTTGCAGTCAGCGGAGTCATCGCATTTATTATACATAGAAAAAACTCTGACTCAGACAGTCGAAATAAAAATAAATTTATAAAGTATCTGATTATTATATGTATGATATTCGCCCTTATTCCGGTGCTTAATTCATCATTTTCAGCTTTTAACCGGACATACTACACCAGATGGTTTTACATGCCTCTGCTTATTATGTCCCTTGCAAGTGCACTGGCAATGAAGCATTTTGAAAAGAAACCTTTTTTCATCGGCACAGCCATATGTATTTCAGGTTATGCTATTCTGCTGATAATGAATCTTATATCAGGAAACCTTACAGAATCCCTAAATAATGCACTTCGCATTTCAAACAGAGGCTTATATAAATCCGAGCTTCTATGCGGCGGAATATGTCTTGTATTCCTTATATATATAGTATTTATTCTGGAGAAAAAGAAATCATCATACATGACCATAACGCTCATTGCTACCTCCATATGCTGTATGCTAGTCATGTATACACATATCCGTCAGGGCTATAATATCGTGTCCGGACAGGGACGCAACTTTTACAAAGAACAGACTGCAAAAGTACCTGCAGATATAGAAAATGATAGCACAGATGATTTCTACCGAATTGAGACAGCCGATTCTATAGTGAACTATTCAATGTACTGGAATGTGCCGTCTGTTTCATCATTTATAAGTACGGTTTCAGGAAGCATAATGAATTTTTATGATTTTGCAGGAATCGAGCGTACCGTATCGAGCAAGCTGCCTGATAATCGTGACGGCATCCGTAGTCTGCTGTCTGTCAGATACTATATAGACGATACCGGAACCTGTTCGTCCGTAAACAATAACGCACTTAAACAGGGAACCGTATTCACTCACTGGATGCGCAAATCAGAATATAACAAATTAAGCGAAGAAAACCGTGACCTTGTACTCGTATACGCACTTGTACCCGAAAATCCGGATGAACTTATTAAACAATGCGGCAAATATAACATCACTCTTACCGAGCTGTCAGCAGATGATTTCTGCGATATTATAAATAAATACGGTGATAACACGTCAGAATACCTGTCTGACAGATGCAGTGAGCTTAACAAAACCGCTGCCACCTCATTTAAATACACTGATACAGAATTTAATCTTAAATTCAATAACAGTCAGGAAGGTCTGATGCTTTTATCCGTACCGTACAGTTCAGGTTACACTGCATACACTGATTCAGTCAAAAACGATATACTGACTGTCGATGGTGGGCTGATGGCAATATGCATCCCTTCCGGTTCAAAAAGTATAACTTTTAATTACAAAGAACCGGGACTGACTGCCGGATTATGTATAAGCATTGTAGGAATCCTTATATTGGCAGCATATCTCATAACTGACAGTATCATCAAAAAACGGAGGCATGTATGAAAAACGTTATTATAATAGGTGCCGGACCTGCAGGTCTGACCGCAGGAATTGAACTGTTAAGACAATCCTTTGATTACAAAGTTACAATCCTTGAAAAAGATTCATGTGCAGGAGGAATATCAAAAACTGTACAGTATAACGAAAACTTTATGGACCTTGGCGGACACCGTTTCTTCTCCAAAAATGATAAAGTAATTCAGTGGTGGAAAGATATTATGAAACCCAAAAATCTGCCTGTCCGTGACAGAGTATCACACATTTACTATAACGGACACTACATAGACTACCCTGTAAGCATAAATACAGATACTCTAAAAGCTCTCGGACCGGTAACCTCCGTTTCTGCAGGGCTTAGCTTTATATACTCCCAGCTTCACAAATGTGATATCTCATCTCTTGAAGATTTCTACATAAAAAGATTCGGCAGGAAAATGTATGATATATTTTTCAAAGATTATACAGAAAAGGTATGGGGGCAGACTCCGGATAAACTGTCTGCTGACTGGGGAGCACAACGTGTACGCAGACTGTCACTTAAATCCGCTGTTAAAACCAAAACAAACAGACAAAACCATACATCCCTCACAGACAGGTTCTACTATCCTGATTATGGTCCGGGACAACTGTGGAATTCTGCTGCCGATACATTTTTATCTCTTGGCGGTAAAATAATTTATAACGCAAATGTAACTGATATTGATTTTAGCACACCGTCCTTAGCAAGCGTAACATACACCGACAGGCAGACCACCGATTGCAAAACCATATACTCCGATATCGTCATATCATCCATGCCCCTTAAAGACCTCGGAAACGCCATAGAAGATAAACTGCCGGATAATTTAAAACACATTTCCCGGAATCTTCCATACCGTGACTTTATTACGGCTGGAGTTCTCATATCAAAAGACTATATGATAAATAAAAACATAAATGACTGTTGGATATATATTCAGGATAAAAATTTAAAGCTTGGCAGGTTACAGATTTTTAACAACTGGTCAGACAGTCTTGTAAAAGAACCTGATAAATATATCTGGCTCGGGATGGAGTACTTTTGCAATGAAAATGATGATTTCTGGAATATGAAAATTTCCGAAAAAACTGACTTTATATATAACGAACTTTTAAAAACAGGATTATTTAAGCCCACATTACGAATGGCAGATTATCACTTTGAGTATGTTTTAAAAGCTTATCCCTCATATTCCGGTTCATATAAAGAACTCCCCCTGCTTACAGATTATCTGAAAAGTATAGACAATCTGTACTGCATAGGAAGAAACGGCCAGCACCGGTATAATAATATGGACCACTCGATGCTGACCGCATTTGAAACTGTATCTTATATTCTTGGAAAGTCAGATGACAAATCTGAGATATGGAACGTAAATACTGATGATGAATATCACGAGAGCTGACTCTCCGTGCTGACTTGAAAAAGTAAATTCCAGTGCAAGAGTAAATTCCACCAGCCGCATTGAAAAAATGTGAAATGTTTATTTCCGGTCTGACAGCAGATTTCGATCAGTTAATTAGTTACTTCTTAAAGCGTATCAGCTTAGGCGTTAAATTGACTTCATCGGGTGAAATCGGCTTGAGCTGAAATACTTCAAGCACCATGTAATCATGGTCATTAAAGTTATGGAATGTCTGTCCCCTTTCAAATAATCTGTCCACACTTTCATAATGCAGGTTAAAATCATCCACCCAGCCCTTATCGGTCATTCCAATCTCCTTAAGCTTTGCAACACATTCAGAAGAACTGGCTTCTTTATCAAACCGAAATTCTTTGGAATCGTTATAAAACCCCTGAAGAAAATGTCCCAGCTGAATATCATCCAGACAGAATCTCGCAGATACAGTTACATTTGCTGCCCTGTAATACTCTGTGAAGTTATCTGCTTCACCAAGTGTCCTTCCAAGCTGCAACAAATTTTCTGCAAGCTCTGACATGTCATCAATTGCTATAAAACTCTTATAATCATCCAGAGTCATCAGCATATTTGTCTCTGTTCCCCTGTCGTTTTCTGTTACCAGTATCATATCTTTTAAATCCATTCTTACCTCCAGTCTCAGAGAGGGACTATGCCCTCTCTGCAAATTTCCTGTTATGGTCTTCCTATCACAACTATCTTCCATTGCTTGTAAAACTGTAGAAGATAAGGTCTCCCGGCTGTAACTCATCAAAGGAGACTGTCTTTCCGGCTTCATCCAGTCCCTGTGCCTCCGCTGCCGCTGTGGTTGCACCGCCGTAACTAATATCCACGCCTGCATCCTTCCATGAATAATAGGCTAAGGAGCTGCAGTCATAATAGTTACCGCTGTCTCTTAAATCCTGACTATAAGGGAAGCCAACTCTGTGAAGTGCATAGGAGCAGACTGTTTTCTGCCTGCTGTCTGTAATTTCGTTTAGGATGGCATTGATTTCATCCTCAGTCATGGAGCTTACTCCCGGACTTCCGCCTCCGCCGCCACTTCCGCTTCCGGCATATCCAAGCTGTCCCATAAACTCCGGACTCATGATCTGCTCAAGCATTTCCACCTGATCAGAATTAAATCCATAGACCGAAATCATATCCCTGTACGATTTTAGTGTGACATTCACATACAGAACCGACTTTGTGACAGTAGTTACATTGCCGTCTGCATCCGTTTCTTCCACATCCTTTGTTCCGGTGCTTGTGGTGTATGAACACATATCATTTACTACTGCCTGCAGCCAGCCTTTTGAAGTGTCATTCATGACTGTTGCAGTATCTCCGACACCATGCTTGACCATATAGACTGCCATGATGTCATAGTAATTGCTTGGGTTTTCTTCCATACCTTCATAATCCACATATACAAGCTCTCCAAGGTCATATCCGGTATGCTCATTCACTTTCGTATTCACATCCCGGTTAAACTCCTGCACATAAGCACTCGTTACTGTCTGCACGGTATCTCCTGATTCAAGTGGTGGCAGAAATAAAGCAAATGGAGAATTGTAAAGGATTGCTATCACCGCTATAACCGGAACCGCAATCATGGCAACTACAAGAACAAGTAATAAAAGCACCAGTCCGACAATCGGTGCAGCTGCCTTTACCCAGGTAATCGCTTTTCGCACAATCAGATCCTTTACCAGCTTTGCCACGCTGTCTGTCTGATTCTCCTGTGCTTTCATCTTATCCAGAAAGAATTTTATCTTCCTGCTCCGGTTGGTCATCTTTTCATCCTTGACCTCTATGGACACACCTGCAGCATATCCGGCTGCCATGCCGATTGCAGTACCAACTCCCGGTGCAACCGCTGTTCCTGCCGCTGTAGCAGCTGCCTTTGTCGCAGTTTTTGTTGCAACCTTGGCAGTAGTCTTGGCTGTTTCTTTTGCCGTCTCTTTAGCTACCGTCTTGGCTGTATCTTTGGCAGCTTTCTTTGCTGTCTTTTTTGCCAGCTTCTTTCCTGCCTCTACCTTCTTGATACGCTTCCTTGCCTCGGCTGCCGCCTTTAATCTTGGCACCCTTTGGCTCATGAGCATGAATCTTGGCTTTCTCCTTGGTGTGAATGACCATTGGCTTGTCATCCACCTTTTTTATCTTCAATGTTCTCACCTTCTTTCTACATCCATTACCCCAAAATGGGTAAAAAACAGCCGCTAAGGTATTTAACCCTAACGGCTTCTTAACTTATTATTTTATAAATTTCTCTTAATCCTCAATCTGTGGAATATTAACCAGTTGTTGCAATTTCTTTTCAAGAACTGCCTTATCTGGTAGCTGTAGCTGATACTGTGATACCAACATCGGTGACATAGTTCTGCTCATAGCATACTCTACCACCTCATCGTTCTTAGCTGCACACAGAAGCAACCCTACACTAGGATTTTCATTCTCTTTTTTCACCTGTCTATCCAATGCTTCAAGATAAAAATCCAACTTAGATATATATTCAGGCTTGAACTTGCCTATTTTAAGTTCTATTGCTACAAGGCACTGTAATCCTCTATGGTAAAACAATAAATCAATTCGAAAATCATCACCACCAACCTGTACCTTATATTCTTCATCAATAAACGTGAAATCTTTTCCTAATTCCAAAATAAAATCCTTCATGTTTCTGATTAAAGCTTTTCGTAAATCATTCTCATGAAACTCATTTGGCAAATCCAAAAATTCCATAACATATGAATCTAAAAATGGGTTTTCTCCCAACTTTTTAACTGATTCTGGTAACAAAGTTTCCTTTGATAACATATATCTTTCATAATATCCACTGTCTAACTGTCTCTCCAACTGCCTTTTAGAATAATTTTCCTTGATGCATAGACGGATATAGAACTCTCTTTCCTCATCTGTCTTGCATCCCGACATTATCAGCAAGTGATTCGTCCAGCTAATTTGTGTCACCAGTGGTGTCACAATTTCATTATCCTTGTAAGTCTCATAAAATTTTTTCATTCTATAAAGACCTCTTCGGTTAAATCCCTTAATACCAGGAAATGTCTCCTGTATTTCTCTTGAAATCTCATCTATATATGCATCGCCATACGAAGCGTGTTCCGTTTCCTTGCTTAAGAACTCACCTACTTTCCAATACATTTTGATAAGTTCCTCATTTACTTTTTTTAATGCATTTTGTCTAGATTCCTCAATTATATGGATTAATCCAGCTGCCGACATCAAATCATTACCCATACAAATATTCCACCTTTCGAATTGTGACACCAGTGGTGTCACAATGTCATTTTTACCATTTTAGCGAGAAATTATAAGCTTTTTTAAATCACTATATTTAATTATATCAAGATTCTCCACTCCTCTCAATTACTTTTTCCGGTAGTTTTTCCTTTTTCATCATCGCTATCTTCTCATGAATATTGGTGTTATACAGTCTGTAGAGGTCTGTATCCTTAATGATCTGATTATCAAAATACTCGGAATTAAGCAGGACATGGAACTCATCAATATAGAGCCATGTTGCCTTGCCCCTCTTGCCATTCTCAACAATCCTGTTCTGAATAGACTCCATCATGACAAGCATTGTGATTGGACTAAGCTCTGTACCTAAGTCCCTGATACCATAGACTGTGAATCTGTTATCCACATCCACATTTGTCTGGTGGTTGAAGATATTTAGCGAACCATTTACAAAAAGCTCCAATGACAATGCAATGTCTTTTGCCTCGTCCTCCGGCTGTGCCATGAGAATATCGTAAAAATCACTCATTACCGGGATATACTTCTCTTTGCTCCTTGCAATGTCGATATACAGCTTTCTCACACAGCGGTCGATGATTGACTTCTGTCTTGAATTTAAGCTGTCTCCGATACACTGCTCACAAAGACCAAGCATGAACTCGCCCTTTTCTCTTACCATTCCCTTGGAATCATTCGGATCAAGGCTCCATACATCCATCTCCAGCGGATTCACATAGTTATCCGTGTAGGTAGACATATTTACCACTGTTCCACCATAAGTCTCGGCAATATCAAAGTATTCGTTCATTGGATCTATGACGATTATCTCATCATCTCCCGACAAGAATACGCTGCCCATCTCCATCTTGCAGAAAAAGGATTTACCGGAACCCGGCACTCCGAATACGAAGCCATTTCCGTTGATGAGCTTCTTTCTGTTGCCGATATTCACATTCTTGCTGATCTGATTGATACCATAATAGTTCCCGGTGCTGTCATTTAATTCCTGCACATTGAATGGCATAAGCACCGCAAGTGACTGGGTAAGAAGGGTACGCATTGTCTCCACCTGTCTTACACCAATCGGAAGTGCTGTGTTGAGAGCTTCCCTCTGCTTTAAGTAGTGTGTATCAATCGTGCAGCTGTTACGCTTTCCGATAGTCTCCACAGTCTCGCATACACTCTCAAGCTCTTTCTTACTCTCCGCCATAATTATAATCGTTACTCCAACAAAGAACAGACACTGGTCATTCTCACGGACATCATCCATGATAGCCTCAATTTCCTTTTTCTCCGTCCTCTTTGCATATGAGATTTCCGTAGAAAAATCGTTATTCTTATTACGGACTCTATGCTGCTTGATGATATCCGACTCAATGCCAAGGTATTTCTTCTGAAGCACCTTTGTGGTCAGATCCTTTGGCACTGGCACCACATCAATGCTCGTAATGGAATGAACCGGAAGGGAAGTAATCTCATTGATGAATCTGTCTGACAAACTGCTCGGATACTTTTTGATAAAAAGTGCCTTGCAGAATTTACTCTCATCCTCAAAATGGTCTGGGAAATATTTCACCATCCCATTGCACAGATCATTTCTAAAATCTGCCCCGACCTTCTTTGCCTTTTTGATATCAAAATCAAAGCTGCCCTCATCTCCAAGATGATAATAGTCATAGAGCACTTTCAGTCTCTCATTGCCATTAAGTGGTACAATCTCTGCACCAAGCTCAATGAAAGCCTTGTGTATCGTTGCCTCAAGGGTTGCAAACTGTGCCTTTGCCTCCTCGAAGTTCTTTCTCTCAATCGTGATTGTCAGGTATCTCTCCTGCTCAATCCCCTGTCTGCCCTCAATAATCTTCTCCTCAATGATGTCATTGTAGATTCTTCTATAATTATTGAAGCCATCGTTTTTCTCAGCAATCAGAACCTTGTCACGGAGTTCATCCATGTTTTTGTTCTTATTGTTGATCGTAATCTTATAATTACAGTCCAGCGAATTTAAGAACTTGCAGTATCTCTCGAAAATACCGATCTGCTCATCCTCGGTTGCTGTCGTGTAATTGATGTCCTGAAAGCGGTAGCATTTGGAATACTTATTTTTGCTTACTTCAAAAATGCCGTTTTCAGCCACCGCCATAATCTCTATGGTTTCCTGAATGGATTTAGGTGTCTTATACAAAGGCTCACTCGCCTTCTTTAATAACTTAAATCCGTCTGTAAATAAACCCATGTCTCTAACCTCGCTTTCTTATAATGAAAGCCCGCCGGGAACTTCACCCTGCGGGCTGTGTTCCCGACCTTTCGGTCAGATACATATGAATAGTTGTGTTTATCCTGCTAACACTAATGGTATATCC
>ERZ1034998.2026-NODE-2026-length-11420-cov-4.197184_pt1 | contig 11420 bp, 7 predicted proteins | sample MGYA00520621_ERZ1034998 | MGnify/ENA primary metagenome ERZ1034998 (study PRJEB33766, sample SAMN09781748) | gut metagenome | biome: gut microbiome | host: Homo sapiens | place: Madagascar | study: EMG produced TPA metagenomics assembly of the PRJNA485056 data...
GCACCGACAGCGGGTTGAGTGTCGGGTTGAAGTAGAAGTGCCGCCATACGTCTGGGGCAAATGTCTGGATGCTGGCATAGAGCGTCGCTGCCGACGCCACCAGTAGCGTGAGCAGAGTGGGATAGAAGGAATGGATGTCGCGGAAGTGGACGATGGGTACATCCATACGCTTCAGCTTCCTGATGAGATAAGCGGCAGAGATGACGCATATCACGATAAGGAAAATAAGGAGGTGGGTGTCTGAGAAAGTGGATATGAACTCGGATATGGGGTCGTCGGGCACGACAGAGTGGAGCAGCTTTCCCTCATGTACCCAGCCGAAATGGCGCGAGGCAGTTGCCACCTGTATCCATACAGAGTCTGCCGGGTCTTGTGGCAGTGTGCGATAGTCTGCCACAACCAGATGTTCGCCGTGCCGGACTGTAAATGAGTCGGTGGGCATGTTGCTCAGTACCTCTTCCGGTTGCTGCGCAACGAGCGTAAGCGAGTCTGAGCGCACGATGAAATTATAGTTGACCGTATAATGGTGCAGTGTGTAGAACGACATGGTATCAGTCTGTACACCAGTGATTTCCCCGGTTACATTCGCGTAACGGTGCGGGCGGTGGTAGCACGACGCCAGCATCGTTATCATCAGCAATAGCAGCGCTGTGTATTTACTCGTTTTCATCATCATTATCCTATTCTTTAGCATAGATATTCATCTGACACTCGTCACAGACAAACTTGAGCTCGAAACTTCTTCCGTCGGCAAGGCGCAGGCTCAGAGGCTCTTTCCATTCGGGTTGGCGACCGCCGCGACGCACACAGTAGCCCAGCGCATAGCGCAGACAGTGACGGCACTGCATGATGAGTGGATGTGAGGTCGGCGAGAGCTCGTAGGCAGGAGCCAGCTCATGACGGTGATGCTGTTGGTAGAAGGCGCGGGCTTCGCGGTTGGCTATATTATATAAATAGGTGTGCTGGATGTATTCGCGCTGCCATCCGTTGGGCATCATGGCATCGTCGGCCACCATCTGCTGATTGTCCTGGCTTGAGGTCTGCTCCGCAGGAGCTTCTTCAAGTTGTACCACAACCATTCTTCGCAACTCTGCCAGCAGACTCGACGGGATGAAGAGCATCTCCGCGCCCTCGGCTATGCTCACGTCGGCCAGCGTATAGGGCGTGTTGCCCAACTTAGATAGCTGTCTTACGATGTTGTCATGCTGGTTGGTCCGCGCCGGTTGATGTTCAAAGGTCACAGTGGCCCTTGCATGAAGCGCTTCGAGTGCAAAGCCGTCGTCCGTTGTCGACAGGGTCATGTGCAGAGGCAACTTGCGCTCAGCCACAGTTGATGCGAGCAGCTTGGAGAAAGCCACGTCGTTGTTGCGGTATAGCGCTGCTCCAGGGCGGAGCGACTGCGGCATGCGCTGGGGGAAGAGACGGTTGCCCTCGGCGCGGTTGACGCGGAAGCCCTCAAGCTCGTGATTGCTGTTGAAGAAGCAGAGCCCGTCGCCATTGGCAAACTCAGCCACGCCCGCCACGTTGAACGAGTTGCCGCGTATCTCCTTGACCTTGCCCACATACTCGCCCATGGCCTTGGGGGTGTCAAAACTGGCGATATCTGCCTGGCGGCCGTTGAGGAAGTAGTGGGTATAACCTCTATTGAAAGTCTTGCGCAGATTGGGCTCGAAGTGATAGGTCACCAGACCCTTCGAGGCGCGGCAATAGTCGTTGGGACGCTTGCTTACCAGCCTGTCTATCTGCTGCGAGTATGCCGATACGACATTCTTCACATAGTCGGCGTCCTTGAGTCGGCCCTCTATCTTGAACGAACAGGCACCGGCATCGGCCAGCTGTTCGATGGCATCTATCTGGCACATATCTTTGAGCGACAGCAGATGGCGTTGGTGCTCTATCTCTCTACCAGTGGCGTCGACGAGGTCAAACTTGAGACGGCAGAACTGTGCACACTCGCCACGGTTGGCGCTTCGGCCGAAGCAGTATTGCGAGGCGTAGCAGACGCCAGAGTAGCTCACGCACAGGGCACCATGGACAAAGACCTCGAGCTCCAGTTCGGGCGAAGCCTTGTGTATCTCGGCTATCTCGTCGAGCGACAACTCGCGCGCCAGCACTACTCTGGTGAAGCCCAGCGACTCCAGCCACAGAGCCTTCTCTGCCGTTCGCGTGTCGCATTGAGTCGAGGCGTGTATAGGCAGAGCCACCCGTCCCACCAGACCCATGTCTTGCAGCAGCAGGGCGTCCACTCCCGCCTCGCGCAGTTGCTCTGCGAGCGCCAGCGTGTCGTCCATCTCGCTGTCGTAGATGATGGTGTTGAGCGTGACATAGACCTTGGCGTCAAAGCGATGGGCATACTGGCACAGCCGGCCGATGTCGTCGACAGAGTTGCCGGCTGCAGCGCGGGCGCCGAAGCGTGCGGCACCGATATACACGGCATCGGCTCCGCAGTCGATGGCTGCGATGCCACATTCCAGGTTCTTGGCGGGAGCCAACAGTTCGAGTTTTCTCATACGTTTATGTTTTCATCTGCCTCTTGACGACAGACGTAATGATTGATCCAGTTGTTGTAAAAGAGCGTAGCCGCTGCGCGCCAGTTGCAGTGGGGCTGGGCGTTGGGGTCGTCGTTGGGGTAGTAGTGCTGTGGCAGATTGACATCATCGCGCTTGCCCAGGTCGCGGCGGTACTCGTCGCCAAGTGTCCACACGGGATATTCGAAGTGGCCCAATACATAGAAGTCTCTATGCTGGCGCGAGGCGCAGATGCACAGACCGGCTTCGGCCGACTCGGCGAGGATGTCCACGCCCCCGGTATGCTCGATGTCCGGGCGCCTTATCTCGGTATGGCGGCTGTTGGGCATGCTGAAAGTGTCGTCGAAACCGCTGAATATGGGATGGCGCAGGTCGGCTGGCGTTACCGTAAACACGCCGAACCTCTTGGCTGGCAGGAGATACTTGGGGATGCCGTAGAAATGGTAAAGTGCAGCCATGGCTCCCCAGCACAGATAGAGCGTGCTGCGCACGTGGCTGTGGGCCCAGTCCATGATGGCCGTGAGCTCGTGCCAATAGTCTACCTCTTCATAGGCGATGGTCTCTACTGGTGCGCCGGTGACTATCATGCCGTCGAAATGCTCATCTGCCAGTTCGTCGGCATACCGATAGAAGCGTTCCAGATGTTCTGCCGTTGTATTCTTTGAGGTATGCGAGCGCAGCTTCATGAAACTCAACTCTATCTTGTGTGAAGAGTAGGCCAGCACACGCGCCAGGTCGCACTCTGTTTCCTCCTTCTTGGGCATGAGGTTGAGGACCACGATGTGTAGGCGGTCCTCTCGGCGGGCGCAGTCGCGTCCATATCCTTCGATGCCGTCCACGTGTTCGTGGTTCAGGGTCTGGATGGCGAGAATACCTTCGGGTAAATATATGGGCATAGCTGTTGTGGAATTACTACTTGTCAATAATGTGGGGCGTTTTGCAGTTGCAAAAATAGCAAAAACCGATGAAAAACAAGTAGGGCTGTCAAAGTATTTTCTGACAGCCCCCACTTTTATCTTGTCTTACGATGTGTTACCAGAGGTCCAGACGGTTGGCCTTGGGGATATAGAGCTTGTCGCCCTCCTTCACTCCGAAAGCCTCGTACCACGCATCTACATGGGGCAGAGCGCCGTTGACGCGCCATTTACCCAGTGAGTGCGGGTCGCGCTTTACGCGGTTGCGTATTTCCTTCTCGGTGATGTTCTGGCCCCAAACTCCAGCGTAGGCGATGAAGAAGCGCTGGTCGGCGGTGAAGCCGTCCTTCTGCTTGAGTGGTTTCTCGGCAGTGGCGTTCTTGTAGGCAGTGAAAGCCAGTTGCAGACCACCGTGGTCGGCGAGGTTTTCGCCCAGCGTGAACTCACCATTGGCGTTGAGGTCGGGCAGCACCTTGATGTTGTTGAAGAAGTTGGCATACATATCGGCACGCTCCTTGAAGCCCTCGGCATCCTTGGCGGTCCACCAGTCCTTGAGCATACCGTCGGCATAGTACAGACGGCCCTTGTCGTCAAATCCGTGGGTCATCTCATGACCTATCACTACGCCGATGGCACCATAGTTGAATGCTTCGTCGGCCTTGGGGTCGAAGAAGGGGTACTGCAGGATGCCCGCAGGGAAGCATATCTCATTGGTGGTTGGGTTGTAATAGGCGTTGACGGTCTGTGGGTTCATAAACCACTCATCGCGGTCAACGGGTTTGCCGGCCTTCTCGGCGATATGCTTGTCGTGGGCAAAGGCGCGACATGCCATCACGTTGTCATAGTAGCTCTTTGATGGGTCTATGGTCAATGCGCTGAAGTCTGTCCACTTGTTGGGATAGCCTATCTTTACGTAGAACTTGTCCAGTTTGCGGTGTGCGTTGGCTTTGGTTTCGCTTCCCATCCACTTCTGGGCGTCGATGCGCTGACCCAAAGCTATCTGCAGGTTGGCCACCAGCTTCTCCATCATCTTCTTGACGACTCGGGGAAGTAGCGCTGGGTGTAGATTTTGCCCAGAGCCTCGCCCATCTGTGCCTCGACTTGTGCGGTGGCGCGTTTCCATAATGGGTAGTCTTCCTTGCGGCCGCTCATGGTCTTGCCGAAGAAGTCGAAGTTGGCTTCTCTTATCTCGTCACTGAGGTAGGATGCCGAGCTCATGATGATGTCCCACTCCATGAGCGCCTTGATTTCGTCGGCGGTCTGCAGAGCCACAATCTTGTCCAGGCCCTTCATAAACTCGGGCTGGCCCACGATGATTGTCTGGATGTAGTCCTTGTTTACGCCCTCTGCCACGCACATCTGCTCGAGCGGGATGTTGGGATAGTGCTCGGCAAACACCTTCATGGTCATCTTGTTGTAATTGGCCTCGGGGTCGCGCAGCTCGGTCTCGCTCTTGGAGATAAGGGCGAGGATGGTCTCTTGACGGAACACGGCGTCGCTCTTCTTCTGGGCCTGGGCGTCGTTAAAACCGTAGAGCCCGAACATGCGGGCGATGTGTTTGCGGAAAGCCTCGCGTATGGCCACCGTGGCAGCGTCGTTGTTGAGATAGTAGTCTTTCTGCTCCAGGGTGAGTCCGCTCTGAGAGATGTGCATGATGTTCATGCTCACATTCTTGGAGTCGGCGCCGAAGTATGAGGCATACTGTACGCCATAGCCCTGGGCGGCATACTTGAGCTGGAGCTCGCGCAGCTGGGCCACGGTAGAGGCGCTCTCTATCTCGTTGAGCAGAGCGGCAACGGGGGCTGTGCCCTCGGTATTGCGTCGCTCTACGTTGAGAGCCAGCTTGTAGAAGTCAGACAGTTTCTGCTCGATAGTGCCGGTGGCATATTTCTTCTTTTCCAGGTCGGAGAGGATGGTGTTGATGCGCTTGCTGTTGTTCTCCTGCAGCTGGTCGAAACTGCCGTAGCGGCTGTAGGCGGCAGGGAGAGGATTGTTCTTCTGCCATCCACCAGTGGCAAACTGATAAAAGTCATCGGCAGGCTTGACGGTTTTGTCAAGGTTTGACATTACCAGTCCCGACTTGTTCTGTCCCATGCCCATGATGGGCGCCGATATCATGAGGACTATCGGAATAATTGGTTTCAGTTTCATTGTATTGTTGTTTGGTTGTTGATTATTCGTTTTTGAGACTCTCGAGCTGTTCGGAGAGTTCCATCCACTGCTCGTTGGCCTGCTCGAGGGCCTGGTGGGTGGTGGTATACTCGGTCACGAGTTCCATGTCGGCTGCGTTCTCGGGCTGCATGAGCAGGGCGTCGAGTTCCTTGAGCCTCGTCTCCATCGTGGCAATCTTGCGTTCGCACTCTTCCACCGACTTCTGCGCCTTGCGTATGCGCTTCTGCTGTTCCTTGTGCTCGGCATAGGAAATCTTCTGCTGGCTCTGGGGCTGTTCTACAGGCTTGGACTGGGTCACTACAGGCTGTGCAGCCAGTGCCTCGTGGATGCTGTCGGCTTTGTGGGCACGCAGATAGTCGTAGATGCCACCGAGGTGCTCGCGCACATGGCCTTGGCCGAACTCATAGACCTTGGTGACCAGACCGTCGAGGAATTCGCGGTCGTGGCTCACGATGATGGCTGTGCCGTCGAAGGCGCGGATGGCCTCTTTGAGCACATCCTTGGACTGCATGTCCAGGTGGTTGGTGGGCTCGTCGAGGATGAGCAGATTGACGGGCTCCATGAGCAGGCGTATCATGGCGAGACGGCTGCGCTCGCCGCCGCTGAGCACCTTGACTTTCTTCTCAGAGGTTTCGCCGCCAAACATGAATGCACCCAAGAGGTCGATGATCTTCAGGCGCATGTCGCCGGTGGCTACGCGGTCTATGGTGTCGTAGATGGTGATGTCTTCGTCGAGCAGCTGGGCCTGGTTCTGGGCAAAATAGCCGATCTGCACGTTGTGGCCTATCTTGAGGGTGCCGTCGAAGGGGATTTCGCCCATGATACACTTGACGAGTGTAGATTTGCCCTCGCCGTTCTTGCCCACAAAGGCCACCTTCTCGCCGCGCTTGATGGTGAGCGTCACGCCCGAGAAGACGTTGTGGTCACCGTAGGTCTTGGCTACCTCGTCGCAGATGACGGGATAGTCGCCGCTGCGCAGACATGGGGGGAACTTGAGGTGCATGGCAGAATTGTCGACCTCGTCAATCTCGATGGGAACTATCTTCTCCAACTGCTTGAGGCGGCTCTGCACCTGCACGGCTTTGGTGGCCTTGTAGCGGAAACGCTCTACAAAGTCCTTGATGTCGGCTATCTCTTTCTGCTGGTTCTCGTAGGCGCGCAGCTGCTGCTCACGGCGCTCGGCGCGCAATACGACATACTGGTCGTACTTGACCTTGTAGTCTTCGATGTGGCCGCAGGTTATCTCGATGGTGCGGTTGGTGACATTGTTGATGAAGGCGCGGTCGTGGCTCACCAGCACCACGGCTTTGGCAGACTGGGCGAGAAACTGCTCAAGCCACTGTATGCTCTCGATGTCGAGGTGGTTGGTAGGCTCGTCGAGCAAGAGCACGTCGGGTTGTTGCAAGAGAATCTTGGCGAGCTCGATGCGCATGCGCCAGCCACCGGAGAACTCGCGCGTGGGGCGGTCGAAGTCGCTGCGCTGGAAGCCCAGACCGGTGAGGGTGCGCTCGAGGGTGGCTTCGTAGTTGTCTCCGCCGAGCATCATGTAGCGGTCGTGCTCGAGAGTGAACTTCTCGACCAACTGGGCATAGCTCTCGCTCTCGTAGTCGGTGCGGTCGGCCATTTCCTGCTGCAGCCGCTCGATGCGCTCCTTCATGCGGGTGGTGTGGATGAAGGCTTTGCGGGCCTCTTCGATGACGGTGGTGTCGTCGGCGAGTTTCATCACCTGAGGCAGATAGCCTATGGTGGTGTCGTTGGGGATGGCTACAGTGCCCGAGGTGGGTTTCTGCTGTCCGCAGAGTATCTTGAGCATGGTCGATTTGCCGGCGCCGTTCTTGCCCACGAGCGCTATGCGGTCGCGGTCGTTGATGACAAAACTCACGTCATGGAAGAGCGGGCGGGCGCTGAACTCTACAGCGAGATTTTCTATAGAAATCATATTTATGGTCTTCAATATGCTTGCACGGCTCTGTCTTGCTGGGGCGTAGACGGCAGACAGGGCGTGGCGGTATGTTTATATATTCGGTTTAACTATAGTTCGCACAGTGGGCATGACGCGCAGACCCGTAGGCGCGACCTCTGTTAGTAAGGTGCAAAATTACGCTTTTTTTTTGTTAAAACCTAACTATCACCGCTTTTTCTCCCGACATTGGGGGAGATAAGGTTGTGGCTGTGGGGGATGGAGCTGGTGGAGGGGCTGTATGCCCGCCTATAGTTGAAATCATCAGCGGTCAGCCTCTGTCATGTGGCATCAATAGCGCCGTCGCGGCAAAGTTTAGCGCAATGGCTATCAGGTAGTTTCCAAACTATGATTTACTTGTTTCAAACTGCGAATTACATTTTTCGCGATGCGAAACAAACAATTCACACCACGATTTCTCCATTTCCAACCCTGCAAATACTTTGTCGATGGTCAGCGCAGAAACGTAGATGGACTCTCTTCGTGCGAGCGGATGTCTGGTGCAATCGTGCTGGGTCGCGGCAACAAAAAACGGGAAGAGTCGCCCCTTCCCGTTGATAGTTATTGTAGATAATATTTATCCGATGAGTCCGGCCTTACCGATGAAGTAGAGCACGGTGTAGCCGAGAACCATGCTGATGATACCCATGGTGATACCCGTCTTGAGCATATCGTTCTGCTTGACCAGTCCGGTAGAGAAGGCGATAGCGTTAGGAGGAGTAGAGATGGGGAGACACATGGCGCTGGATGCAGCAAGGGCAATACCGATGATGACGGTAGAGGTGCCGCCAATGGCGCCCAGCTTGTCGCCCATACCTGTACAAACGACAGCAAGGATTGGAACCAGAAGAGCTGCTGTGGCTGTATTGCTGATAAAGTTGCTGAGGAAGTAGCAGATAAGTCCAGAGATGAGCAATATGGCGATGGGAGAGAACTCGCCGAAAGGTATACTCTCGATAGCGCGGTCGGCAAGTCCGGTGCCGTTCATGCCCAGTCCGAGGGCAAATCCACCGGCAACCATCCAGATAACGCTCCAGTCAATCTTCTGCAAGTCTTTGCCATTGATGACTCCTGTAAGTGCGAATACACCCATAGGAATGATGGCTACTGTGTTGGCGTCGACACCAGTGACACGGTCGAGCAGCCACATGAGGATGGTGACGATGAAGGTGATGCATACCACCCACATACGCCAGCCGTGAGAAACATGTCCCTCAATCTTGAGCTCGATGGTCTTCTGGGTGAAGGGGAAGAACTTGAGGATAAGGCGCCAGCTGATGAACAGGATGATGATGACCAGCGGGAACATGAATGACATCCACTGACCGAAGCTGACATTGAGATGAAGCTGTTCATTGAGGGCCTGCAGGGCGATGGCATTGGGAGGTGTACCGATAGGAGTGGCCATACCACCGATGTTGGCGGCGATTGGGATGCTCATGGTCAGCGCGATGCGTCCCTTTCCGTTGGCAGGAAGGGCAGCGAAGACAGGGGTAAGGAAGGTGAGCATCATGGCGGCGGTAGCTGTGTTGGACACGAACATCGAGAAGACGCCTGTGATGAGCAGGAAGCCCAGCAGCACATTCTCGCTCTTGTTGCCGAAGGGACGGATAAGGTTCTTGGCAAGCAGCACGTCGAGACCCGACTTGGTGGCTGCGATGGCAAGGATGAAACCGCCGAGGAAGAGCATGATGACGGGGTTGGCGAAGGTGGCCATGATGTCCTTGGACTTGAGAAGTTCGCCAAAGGCTTCGCCCTCGCCCTTGAAGCAGGCGATGGAGTTGTCAGACAGAGTAAGACACATTACCGATATGATGGCCAGTGAGGTTGCCCAAGAGGGTATGGCCTCGAACAGCCATGAAAGGGTGGCGAAGACAAAGATGGCTATAACGCGCTGCTGGATAACGGTAAGGCCCTCAATGCCAAAACAGGTGATTGGGAGGTTCCAGATGAGGGCGGTAACGGCAATGATGCCGAGCAGCTGCCATACCTTTTTCATCTCAATCTTGTTTGAAAGAACATTTTCTTCAGACATAATCTTTAAGTTTTTAGTTGTTATTATTAGTTATTATGATGTTTACGAATGTCAGGTTCAATTGGGTAGGTGTATTTCTGGTATATATATCCATGTGCGACATCGGCGCAGGGCCGGTGACGCACATGGATGATATGGATGTTTACTTGATGTTGGGCTCTTCAAGGTGCAGTCCCTTCTTCTTGTCAACAACCTTGAGGACAAGGCCGATGACGAGCGCGGCAACACCCAAGCCAGCCAGCATCACCAATGGGGCGGTGTAGTTGAGCTCGGTAGCATTGGTAACTCCCTTGTTGGTCATGGTGAGAACCTTGCCGATAAGCAGGGGGAACAGCCACAGGCCGATGTTCTGTATCCAGAAGATAAGGGCGTAGGCTGAACCGATGATCTTGGCGTCTACCAGCTTGGGCACACTTGGCCACAGTGAAGCGGGGACAAGAGAGAACGATGCGCCGAGAACGAGGATGGTGACATAGGCCACGATGACTCCGCCTACCTGGTTGCCCTTGAACTCGGGAAGAATGAAGGCGAAGGTAAGGTGGCAGGCGATAAGCAGCAGTGAACCCAGAACGAGCATAGAGGCAGCTTTGCCCTTATGGTCTACATAGTTGCCCAGAATGGGGGTAATGCCCACGGCAAGCAGGGGGAATACGGCAAAGATAGACTCGGCAGACTGACGCATGTAGCCCATGTAGCAGTAGGTGACAAGGGATACGATGGACAGGCAGAGCACTCCGTACTTGAAGCTCTTGTTCTTGAGGAAGTTGAACATGAACGCTGTAACAGCCACCACAAGCATGATGACATACTGGATGATGGTAACAGACGAGGATGCCCAGAAGGAGTCGGCGGGAACCTCAGTAAATGAGAGGTTGCACTGCAGCATGTTTACAGCGTACTTCTGGAAGGGGAAGATAGCTGAATAGTAGAGTACGCACAGCAATGATACGAGCCAGAAACCACTGCTGGTGAGAATCTGTCCCAAGTCGCTGATTTTGAAAGGGTCGTCTTTCTCTTCGGCTTCGCCGGTCTGCGCGTCGAGTTTCTTGTCCATAAAGAAATAGACAACGAGCATAATCATGGCGATGCAAAGCAGCACAACGCCGAAAGCCACAGAGCGTGATACGCTAACGACTCCGCCGAGCTTGGCGAAGAAGGGCGAGAATATCATGCAGGTGGCTACGCCCAGGCGGGCCAATGCCATCTCAGATCCCATGGCCAATGCCATCTCGCGGCCCTTGAACCACTTGACGATACCACGCGATACGGTGATGCCGCCCATCTCGGCTCCGCAGCCGAAGAGCATAAATCCACAGGCTGCCAACTTGGCAGATGCGGGCATACCCTCATAGAACGGCGATACGTTCAACTGCTCGAAGACGGGGATGTGGTTGAGGTTATTGGTAAACCAGGTCTCAAGGCCGCTGCCGATAAAGCTGTCGCTGATGGCATACCACTTGATGATGGCTCCCAGCAGCATCACGGCTCCAGAGAGGAGGGCTGTAAAGCGAACGCCCATCTTGTCGAGGATACAAATACGTTGAGGAAAGTCTCCGAGCCCTGCATGGTACCGAAGGCGTCAGAGTCCCAGCCTCGCTGTGTCTGCATGAGGTCCTTGATGGGCGAAAGGATGTCCATAAAGATGTAGGCACAGAACATGGCCAAAGCCAAAAGCAACAGGGCCATCCAACGGATGGCGGCCGAGTCGCGCAGTGTTTTTTGTGTTGTTGTCATTGCTTATATCTTTTTGTTGTTTATTTCTTTAACCAGCGGTCAAGCCATGAGAAAAAGGTGCGCTGCCACAGTACACC
>ERZ1034998.2036-NODE-2036-length-11389-cov-5.832980_pt1 | contig 11389 bp, 10 predicted proteins | sample MGYA00520621_ERZ1034998 | MGnify/ENA primary metagenome ERZ1034998 (study PRJEB33766, sample SAMN09781748) | gut metagenome | biome: gut microbiome | host: Homo sapiens | place: Madagascar | study: EMG produced TPA metagenomics assembly of the PRJNA485056 data...
TATGATGACAACATTCGTATCTTCAACAGCATGGTGGTGGCGTATCTCAAGATTTCAATAAAGTCGTGAGTCGAGTAAGCCGTGTGGATACTTTAATAAGATATCAATGGGCCTGTCGTTCTTACGACAGGCCTTTTTTAATAAATTTCAATCAAATACAGAGACAACAAGATATGATACCTTAGTCCTCTGCGAACAACCAAACAAATAGGAGACAAATTTATGGAGATGAAAGAAGTTTTGAACAAGATGCTGAACCACGAGGAGCTCTCGCGCACCGAAACTCGTGATATCATTGTTGGTATTACTAAAGATGAATTTCCAACCGAGCAGATAACAGCGCTACTTACTGGTTTGCAGATGCGAGGTGTTACTGTTGACGAGTTGTTGGGTTTCCGTGATGGCATTTTGGCTACAGGAGTGAAAGCCATACTGGATTGCGATAAGTATATCGATGTAGTAGGTACTGGCGGTGACAGAAAGAATACTTTCAATATCTCCACAACTTCTTGCTTCGTTATTGCTGGAGCTGGATATAAGGTTGCTAAACATGGCAACTATGCTGCAACATCTGTTAGCGGTGCATCAAACGTGATTCATCATCATGGTGTGAAGTTTACTGCCGATATCGACAAATTGAATCGCAGCATCAACGAAGCAGGTATTGTATATCTCCATGCGCAGCTCTTTGCAAGTGCAATGAAGTTTGTTGGTCCTATCCGCAAGGCTTTGCAGTTCCCAACGGTTTTCAACCTTCTTGGTCCGTTGGTTAATCCATCACAGCCAAAGGCTCAGCTCCTTGGTGTTGCCAACCTTGATCAGATGCGCCTTTATCGTCAGGTATATCAGAAGTTGGGTATCGACTATGGCATCGTTAATAGCATCGACGGATACGATGAGATCAGTCTTACTGGCGATTTCAAGGTTGCTACCAACAACTATGAACGAGTATTCTCGCCTGCCGACCTTGGTTTTGTTCCTGCTACACCAGAAGAACTTGTTGGAGGAGCCAACGAAGATGAGGCTGCAGAAATCTTTGATGCAGTATTGGAGAATAGAGCTTTGCAAGCGCAGAAGAATGTAGTATTGGCAAATGCAGCCTTCGGTATACAGGTTATGGAGAAGGGAAAGAAGAGTATAGAAGAATGTGTGGAAATAGCTCGCGAATCTATAGATAGCGGTAAGGCACTCGCCACATTCCGTAAGTTTGCAGAGATAAACTCTTAGTTATCCATAACGGTTACTCTTAGTTCTCTTTAATAATCTCGCCCACGAAATAAAATATTCACCATTCCAAATTCAATATTCACCATTCCAAATTCAATATAAAATGAAGGATATCCTTGAAGAAATAGTTGCCCATAAGCATCAAGAACTCGAGGCTTTCAAGCAGTTCTTGCCACCACGTCAACTATACTCGTCAGTTGAGGCTGATATGGCAAAGCGTGATGCAGAAGGTGTACCATCGATGCGTGAAGCGTTGCTGGCTTCAGATACTGGCATAATAGCAGAGTTTAAACGCAAGTCGCCTTCTAAAGGATGGATAAACAAAGATGCTAAGGCTGATGTAGTGCCATTGCAATACCAAGAGAATGGAGCTGTAGCATTGAGTATACTCACAGACACAAATTATTTTGGAGGGTATGATGAATATATAATGTACGCGCGAGAGAGTGGGGTTACATTACCTATATTATATAAGAACTTCGTTATCGACGAATATCAACTCTTGCAAGCTGTACATAGCGGAGCCTCGGCAGTATTGCTCATAGCTGCATGCTTAGAGAGAGATAGATGTCAGCAACTGATACAAGCTGCCCATCAGCTGAAGCTTGAAGTGCTGTTGGAGATGCACAACGACCGCGACTTCGAATATGCAGAACTTGAACCTGATATGTATGGTATCAACAATAGAAATCTTGGAACCTTCGTCACCCAAGTAGAGAATAGCTTTAGATTGGCAGAGAAGTTGCCAGAAGGAGTATGCAAGGTTAGCGAAAGTGGCTTGTCTAATGCTGCAACAATACAGGACTTGCGAAAAGTTGGTTTCCGTGGTTTCCTTATGGGCGAACATTTTATGAAGACCGACAACCCAGGCGAGGCTTTAAAGACACTCATTGATACCATCAAAACAACATAATTGCCAAAACTACGTTATTATCTTAGATGAACTAAGCAACTAATAAAAGCAAAAAGAAATAAGATATGATAATAAAGGTTTGTGGCATGCGCGATGCCGACAATATTCGTGCTGTTGTAGATGCTGGTGCTGATATGATAGGATTGATTTTCTATCCTAAGAGTCCACGTTGTGTTACCATGGTAGATTCTCGTAGCGGACTAATCCCAGATCATGTAGATAGCAACTTCGAGAAGGTCGCAAGTAACGATAAATCCTCTTCTATAAATGATAGACCACAGCTGGTAGGAGTATTCGTTGATGATCTTCCACAGAATATAGTTACAAGAATATACAACTACGACTTAGACTATGTGCAGTTGCATGGCGACGAGAGCCCTGTAATGATAGAGAATCTTAAGGCTACTGTTGTGCCAGATATCCGAAAAGAACTAAAGGTGATTAAGGCAATAAGCATAGCTAACAAGGAAGACCTACAGAAATGCCAACAATATGAAGGCTTGGTAGATATGTTCCTCTTCGATACCAAATGCGCGAGCGTAGGCGGTAGTGGCAAGAAATTTGATTGGCAGATGCTACAAGCTTACAATGGCAATACTCCTTTCCTGCTTAGTGGCGGCATTTCACCCGATGATGCTGAAAGCATTAAAGATTTTCATCATCCCATGTTTGCAGGTGTCGACCTCAATAGTAAGTTTGAGATAGAACCAGGCGTCAAAGATGTTGAGAAAGTGAAGACTTTCATATCTGAAATGAAATAAGCAACGCAAACATCAAAAGCAACACAAACATCAAAAGCAACACAAATATAATAAACGACATCACAAACACCCACAACACAAACATTATCAACATAAACACCAACGATTATGAACAAGATAAACAAACTATTCTCAGAGAATAAGGAGCGCAAGCTCTTGTCGCTATATTTCTGTGCTGGCTGTCCAACACTTGAAGGTACAGCCGATGTCATCCTTACCATGCAGAAACGTGGTATTGATATGATAGAAGTTGGTATTCCATTCAGTGACCCATTGGCAGATGGTCCTGTTATCCAAAGTGCAGGCACCGTGGCTTTGAAGAATGGAATGACATTAAAGCATCTATTCGCACAGTTGAAGCCTATTAAAGACCAAGTGCAGATACCACTCGTTATGATGGGTTATCTAAATGTCATCATGCACTATGGCATAGAGAAGTTTTGTCAGAGTTGTGTGGAATGCGGAGTTAGTGGAATGATAATTCCCGACCTTCCTTTCGCCGATTATATGGATGTTGTGAAACCTATAGCCGACAAATATGGTCTGAGAGTGATAATGATGATCACTCCAGAGACGAGCGAAGAGCGTATCCGCTTTATCGATGATCATACCGATGGCTTTATATATATGGTTAGTTCGGCAAGCATCACAGGAGCTCAGCAGAGTTTTGATGATGCCAAGCAAGAGTATTTCCGCAGGATAAACGCCATGAACCTAAAGAATCCGAGAATGATAGGTTTTGGCATTAGCAACAAGCAAACCCTTGAGAGTGCACAGGCTAATGCTGCTGGTGCCATCATTGGTAGTAAGTTTGTTACTCTGCTCAATCAGTATAAAGATGCCAACAAGGCGATGGATGAACTATATGCAGCATTAGAGAAATAAAAGTTTATCCATTAATTTCTCACCAACAAAAACAAACATAAACATGAATTACAAAGTAAACGAAAACGGATTTTTTGGCAAGTTTGGTGGTGCCTACGTGCCTGAGATATTATATAAATGTGTAACTGATTTGCAGAAAGCATACCTCCCAATAATGGAGAGTGAGGAGTTTAAGACTGAGTATCGTGCTCTGTTGCGCGACTATGTTGGTCGTCCTTCACCTCTATACTATGCTAAGCGAATGAGCGAAAAGTATGGTTGCCAGCTCTATCTTAAGCGAGAAGACTTGAATCATACAGGTGCGCATAAGATTAACAATACCGTTGGTCAGATACTCATGGCAAAGAAGATGGGCAAGACTCGTATCATTGCCGAAACAGGTGCTGGTCAGCATGGTGTTGCAACAGCTACAGTCTGCGCGCTTATGAATATGGAATGTGAGATATTTATGGGTAAGACAGATGTAGAGCGCCAGCATACCAATGTGGAGCGTATGAAGATGCTTGGAGCAAAGGTTCATCCCGTTACCACTGGTAATATGACTCTTAGCGATGCATGCTCAGAAGCTATCCGCGACTGGTGTTGTCATCCTAAAGAGACTTTCTATATCGTAGGTTCTACCATGGGTCCTCACCCTTATCCTGATATCGTGGCTCGTATGCAGAGCATAATATCAGAGGAGATAAAGTGGCAGTTGGAAGAAAAGATAGGAAGAGATTATCCCGACTATCTTATTGCTTGCGTAGGTGGTGGTTCAAATGCAGCAGGAACTATATATCATTATATCGACAATGAGCGTGTGAAAATGTATCTTGCCGAGGCAGGAGGTCATGGTGTCGATACCGACTATACTGCCGCAACCATGCAATGTGGTACAGAAGGTATCATTCATGGTGCTCGCACCCTCGTTATGCAGACCGATGATGGTCAGATAAAAGAAGCCTTTACCATAAGTGCAGGTCTCGACTATCCAGGTATTGGTCCTATGCATGCGCAGTTGGCTACCGAAGGTCGCACTCACGTACTTGCTATCAACGACGATGAAGCTATCTATGCAGGCTACGAACTTACTCGCATGGAAGGTATCATTCCTGCCATTGAGAGTGCCCATGCTATTGCGGCATTGAAGAAGATGACATTCAAGAAAGATGATGTTGTGGTACTGACAGTAAGTGGACGTGGCGATAAGGACGTAGAAACATATCTTAGCCATAAGGAAATGGCCAAGGAGTATGGAAACTTTTAAGGGTAAAAAAGTAAAAGGGTAAAAAAGTAAAAGAGTAAAAAGGTAAAAGGAGGGACAAGTAATTACTTTAATTGAAAGGCAACAATGAACAATGCAAAATACAAATATATAACCAAGGCAAAGACCATACTTGCCGACCTATATACTCCTGTTGGCGTATACATGCACTTGCGCGATATATATCCGCAGAGTGCATTGCTTGAGAGTTCCGACTATCATGGCAACGACAACAGTCGCTCGTTTATAGGTATCTGTCCGATAGCAAACATCAAGGTAGGACACGGAAAGATAGATATGACTTTCCCTGATGGCACACGTCTGCAGTCAGATGTAGACATGTCGCAAAAGGGTAGGGCTAAGGTGTCGGTAGCTAAGGCTATCAAAGACTTCATCCTTTATTTCAATGTCGAGGGCGAAGGCTCCAACTATTGCGGACTCTATGGCTATACATCCTTCAATGCAGTCCGCTATTTCGAGGATATTCCTGTCAAGGATGCCACAATGGATAAGAACGATGCACCAGATATTATGTACATACTGTATCGCGACATCTTGGTGTTCGACCATTTCAATAATACTTTGACTCTAATCTCATTATGCCATGATGAGGCTGCGGGCGAAGCAAATATCGATGAAATAATAAAAGCCATCAACAAGCAAAATATAAATCCTTATGGATTTCATGCTATTGGTGAACCTACATCTACACTCACCGACGAAGAGCACAAGGCAAACATTCGCAAATGTATAAAGCATTGTCTGCGTGGCGATGTGTTCCAAATAGTGATTAGCCGTAGGTTTGTGCAGAAATATGAAGGTGATGATTTCAGATTGTATCGTTCTCTGAGGAGCATCAATCCAAGTCCTTATCTCTTCTATTTCGACTTTGGTGGCTTCCGTATCTTTGGTTCAAGTCCGGAGACACACAACAAAATAGATGGCAATAAAGCATATATCGACCCTATTGCCGGTACTACCAAGCGTACTGGAAATATAGAACAAGACAAACGAAATGCAGAATTCTTGCGCAACGACCCTAAGGAGAATGCAGAACATGTGATGCTTGTAGACCTTGCACGTAATGACCTTAGTCGCAACTGCCATGATGTGCATGTAGATTTCTATAAAGATATGCAATTCTATAGCCATGTTATTCATCTTGTTAGTCGTGTGTCGGGAACACTCGATGATAATGCTGACAAGATTAGTGCCTTTATCGATACCTTCCCTGCAGGTACTCTTAGCGGTGCGCCAAAGGTTAGGGCTATGCAGATAATAAGCGAACTCGAACCTCACAACCGTGGTGCTTATGGAGGTTGTATAGGTTTCATTGGCTTGAATGGCGACCTAAACCAAGCTATTGTCATACGAACCTTCATCAGCCGTAATGGTGAGTTGTGGTTTCAAGCTGGTAGTGGTGTTGTGGCAAAGAGCAACGATCAATATGAACTTGAAGAATGTAACAATAAACTTGGTGCATTGGTCAAAGCTATAAAGCAGACCGACGCCATTAACTCTTAATCTATAATTCTAATAAAATTAAACTCTTGGATATGATCAAGATTGTAATCATAGACAACTACGACTCGTTCACCTACAACCTTTCGCATCTTGTGAGGGAGCTTGGTGCTGATGTCACAGTATATCGCAACGACCAGTTTAAGCTCCCAGAGCTTGAGGCTTTCGATAAGATAATACTCAGTCCTGGTCCTGGCATCCCTTCTGAAGCAGGTTTGTTGCTTGATGTAATAAAGGCCTATGCAGGCAAAAAGCCTATGCTCGGTGTATGTCTTGGACATCAGGCTATAGCCGAAGCCTTTGGTGGACAGCTCGAAAACCTATCAGAAGTTTATCATGGTGTGGCTACCGACTGCATACAAACTGCCAACGACGAAGTTTTTGCTGGTTTGCCAAACCGCTTCACCATTGGTCGCTATCATAGTTGGGTGGTTTCAAAGAATGGCTTCCCTGTCTGTTTAGAGGTAACAGCAGAGAGCGAAGATGGTCAGATAATGGCTCTTCGCCATCGACAATATGATATCCATGGCATACAGTTCCATCCCGAGAGTGTGCTTACTCCAGATGGAAAGAAGATGATTGGCAACTGGCTTGCATTATAACATAAAAGACCGAACGTAAAATATATACGTTCGGTCTTTAATGTTTTTATAAGTATACGATTATTCTTATTGGAAAATGAATAATCTTATTGGCATACAAACTTATATGACTTTGTTCCTGCGCCAGTCTTTACAGAAAGGAGATAAACACCCTTTTGTAATGATGTCATAGGAATGTTTACAGTCTCGCCTGCATTTCTGCTTCCAAGGTCCTTATATATAATAAGGTGTCCCGACATATTTGCTACTGATACTGCTGCACGAGTGTCGCGAGGGAAACTGATAGCAATATTGTTGTTAGCAACCTTTATGCTTCCATCAAATGGATATTCAATGTTTTCGCATCCTGCAGTCTGCATCTCTATGCACTTCTTTAGTCCGTCCATGGCATTAATCTTGCCATATCCCCAATCGTTATCAGCAACGGTAGAAGTGAAGCTATCTTTGCGAGCTGTTGAGGCTACTATTTCGTGAAGTTGCTCAGGAGTAAGCTCAGGATAAGCCTGCAACCATGTTGCTACTATACCTGCTACAAAAGGTGAAGCCATAGATGTACCCTGCATATAGCCATAGATATTTGTGTGGCCATACTTATCGTACCAACCATTGTCTACATACATGGTGTTGCCAGATTCATCATTTGTAGATACTGCAGAGATGATGAAACATCCTGGAGCTGTTATCTCTGGTTTCATTCGTCCATCGGCAGTAGGACCATAACTTGAGAACGAGCTTATAGCACCAATAGTCTCTTCGAGAGTTCCTGAGGCTGTATTTGTTTTATAGGTGTTTCGTGTGGTGTAGGCGCCAACGGTAAGTATGCGCTTACCTGTACCACCAATCTCAGCCAAGGTTGATGATTTCTCGTCAGGACCGATAAAGCCATCAATATCTTTTGAACTTAAACCTACGTAGGTGTCATCTGCCCAAATATTCACTCTTCCGCTATTTTTGGGAGTAATGGTGATGGCTATCTCATAGTTGTTGCGCATATTGGTGAGCGCTGAAGTCAATACAACATGAGGTTTGCCGTTTAGTGGGCTAATCTCTGAAGCCACCTTCCATGTTCCTGTAGCATAGCGACCAAATGTTGCTTCGGTTACGCCTTCTGCTGGATATACAGTTGTTGAAACCATATCCTTCTTGTTGAAAGTGTTATAGGCAGCGAGGTTTACAGTAAACTCTGAACCTACTTCGCCCCATATCTCTATGTTGCCACCGCAACTTGTCAGCGATGGACCGAGTTTATAGTCAACAAATGTTTTCAATGGAGCATCATCTGCTGAAGCAAAGCTATGGTCGATGTGAAACTTGTCTGTACGATGGTTTCCTGCAGCACCAACTATAAGTCGTCCTGGTCCCTGCATCTTGTCGGTCATAGTGTCGAAAGTAGTTGTTCCGTCATGAGGTCCCTCGTGGTTGCCAAGACTAAGGTTTACTACACATGGCTTTCCAACTTCGTCGGCATAGTCGAAGATGTATTTCACACCATTGCAGATATCTGCATTCGTACAAGTATTAAGATCCAATGCCACCAACACAATGTCGGCATCAGGAGCGTTGCCCACATAGGCTCCATCTTGGAAGCTATCGCTACCAGCAGCAATACCAGCTACGTGGGTGCCATGTGAATTTACCTTGCTATCACCTTGCGACTCCATGATAAGCTCAGGAGTATTAAGTTCTATGCCATAGCCATATTTCTCTGGGGCTTTAGCACCTTCGAGCTTTGTGGTTCCTTGTTCCCATATCTTCTTGATGCGTAATGTGCCATCTTCAGGGTTACGGAATGCAGCATGTAGATAGTCAAAGCCTGCATCAACAATACCAACTACCACACCCTTGCCTGTATATGGCTGTGGCAACGATGTACCCTTATGAATATCATCAGTTCCTGCTTCTTTGCGAGCCACGTCAAGCATCTGCTGTACACCCGATGAGAGTTGAATATATTCCACTCCCTCTTTACCTGCCAATGCCTTTAACTCGTTTAATGATAGTCTGACGGTAGCGGTATTGCCATCTTCTGCTATAGGCATCAAGTCAAGCTCTTGCCACGAAGTGATGTTGTCGTTTATGGTTACGTAGGCGCTTACCTTTTTATTGTCCACGCCTTGCGCCTTAGCCTTCTTCATGCCATTGCCACTTATGGTAATGGCAGCCTTAGGTGACAAAGTCCCTTGTCCCCACATAGTGGTGGGAACGAGGGACATTGCTATACCTATTATATATATATATGATTTTCTCATGTTGTTATTATCTTACCAAAATCTTCTTTGTCATTTGCTTGTTGCCTGCAACAACCTTAATGATATAAGCACCCTTGCTGAGAGTAGAGCTTGCATCTACCATACCGCCTGTAATGCTGTAAACATATAGTTTGTCGTATTTACCGTCGACCATAACTTTACCATTTCTTACATATACGTTGGCAACGTTATTGTTTTCAATGGTCTCTACACCTGTTGTTGGTCCGAAGCCTGCCTGAGTGTGAGTAGTACCGAGCTTAGCCTCTGTACAGTTGTATATAACATTCTTTGCGCTATTGGTAGTGTTGTATTCAGAAACATATGCCACTACCGACATGTCGTCAATCACAGTCTTAATATTTGTCTGCTCAACCTTGTATTTACCGCTATACCAAGCCTCCTTTACAGTTTCTCCATTCACAACCTTGTCAGTATATGTTATCATATCATCTGTCCAATAGCTTGAATGTATGCTCTCAGGAATGGTGATAGTCTTTTCCCATGTAGAAACCTTACCTGGAGTTAGATCTGTAAGTAAGATACCCCAGCTATTGCCAGTAACAGTTCCACGGAACACATGGTGGTGAATATATTCAGAGCCACCATTTGATTGTGGACCTTGAATGTTGTCTTGTGTTAGGAACACGTTGAACAACACAGAGTCGGCAGTAATCTGCTCGTGAGGTTTAATCTGCAACTTCACCTTCAACTCACGTTTAGCCTCGTCAAACTTTGTATCAAGGTTCAATGATACATACGGCTTAGATTCTGCAGCCTTAGTAATCAATGTTTTTAGATTCTTACTGTCAATTTCAATAACAGGAGCTGATGAAATATCCTGGTCTGCTTTTCTGTTCACCATTACAGCAGGAGCAAAAGTGCTTGATGGATTTGGGTAGTAGAACATGTATGCCAAATCTTCCATCATAGTGTACATGTCAGGGTAGTAACCAGCATGATGGCTAACTTCTACAATGTTCTCATTTGAATTCTCAATTACAGAGTTCATTGTCAAGTGACCAGCAGGACAGTTAGAGCAATCCTGTCCTGTGAATCCTTCTACCAATATAGAACTCTCCATATTGTTAGGATAGAAGAAAATTCTACCAGATATAGTATTATCAGAAGTATCGATATCGTTGTCACCACCATTCACGTTGATAATCTCTACATCAACATTCTTCTCACCTTCAGAGTCTGTACTAATATCGTTTAGAGTTACGCTATGTATACCCTTTGGCTGTATGTTCAAGTTGTCGAAGTGTTGAGTTGATTCTTTGCCATCAATATTTATTCTTGCATCAAAACTTGTAATGGCTGTTGTACCTTCATTTATGAATCTTGCAGCAAAACTATAGTTGTTGCCAGCTTTGAAATATCCTGCAAAGCTTGTGCGGCCCATTATAACATCGGTATAATTAACTTCGCCATCAACATTGAAGCTAATCACAGCGCTACCTTTGTTTAAACCATAGGTATTAACCCATTCGCCATCTTTATATGCAAAATTATAACCATCAATATCGTATGAACCATCGCTAAAGAGTAATTTATAAGAGGTTGCGATATTTGCTGTATATCCAATATATAGGTTTTCTTCTTCACCTGTAATGGTGTATGGTTTATCGAGAGTCCATTTGCATGCCTTGAATGCTCTTGTTAGGTCTACAGTACCTTCGGCAATAGGTGTGGCATCAAGCGAAGTAGTGAGGAAAACGTGCAGTTTCTTGTCGTTGGTGTTAGCAGAACCTACTACAAACTCTGCAAAGTCGATAGTCTTGCCCTTCAGCGCTTGTAGTTTTGCTTTAGGAATTCTGATGGCTTGACCTTGTTTCTCTGTGTCGCCAAGCCTAAAAATGTTGGATCTAATAATATTAGAATTAGAATAACCAATGCTTGTAGCATTCACATTACCTGCCAACAGAAGGAAAGCAGATAGGCTAAGGAAAATCTTTCTCATACGCGCTTTTATATTTATATATGTATAT
>ERZ1034998.2041-NODE-2041-length-11376-cov-7.328681_pt1 | contig 11376 bp, 10 predicted proteins | sample MGYA00520621_ERZ1034998 | MGnify/ENA primary metagenome ERZ1034998 (study PRJEB33766, sample SAMN09781748) | gut metagenome | biome: gut microbiome | host: Homo sapiens | place: Madagascar | study: EMG produced TPA metagenomics assembly of the PRJNA485056 data...
CGGAGACGTCGCCGATGTGCTCCATCATGGCGGCGATGGCGATGGGCGCCATGACAAGGATGGAGGTCACGTCGAACTTGGCGATGACGAACTTCTGCAGACCCACAAAGTCGGCGCTCTTGACGGAGGCGAAGTTGATCAGGGGCTGCATGACGCCGTCAGCGTCCGGCAGCTTCGCGCCGCAGGCGGTGGCGATGAGTGCCACGATGTACGCGCCTACCACGCCCAGCAGGATGGGGATGATCTTGACCATGCCCTTACCCCAGATGTTGGCGACGATGATGATGGCGATGGCCACCAGCGCCAGCCACCAGCAGGTGGAGGCGTTGGTCACGGCGGTGCCGGACAGATTCAGACCGATGAGGATGATGATGGGACCCGTGACAATGGGCGGAAAGAACCGCATGACCTTCTTGGCACCCACCAGCTTGAACAGCAGGGCCAGCACCAGGTACAGCAGACCCGCGACCACCACGCCGCCCAGGGCGTAGGGCAGCTTCTCCGCGCCGGTCATGGCGGCGAACTTGCCGCTATCCAGATTGGCTACCGCCTGGAAGCCGCCCAGGAAGGCGAAGGAGGAGCCCAGGAAGGCGGGCACCTTCAGCTTGGTGCACACATGGAACAGCAGGGTGCCGATACCGGCGAACAGCAGGGTGGTCTGGATGGACAGGGGCAGGCCGTAGCCCGTCACCAGGATGGGCACCAGCACCGTGGCACCGAACATGGCAAACAGGTGCTGCAATCCCAGCAGCAGCATCCGGGGCACGCCCAGCTCCCGGGCGTCGTAGATGGCATCGTGTCCTAATTTCTTGTTCATGTGACTTGTCCTCTCTTTCTCGTTCATCCGTATATGTTTACTTACTTACAAACAGCCTAAAAAAATGACCGGTGAAAAATCACCGGTCAAATGGAAACAATATCAGAAACAAAAACAGAGGGAGCGTCGGTCCGCTTTTTCACGATCGTCTTGCAGGTCATGGCGTGTCCCTCCTCTCATTTTTCTTGCCTATTATACGGGGCTCGGCCGCAAAATGCAATACATTTCTGTGCCAATATCTTGTCAAAATTTCAGAAGACGGTTTGGCTGTATTGCACAAGGTCATTCGCCCCGCTTATCGCTGCCATCCGCCAATCTTAACCGCCGCCGCAAAACGGGGCACACGCCCGCCGCCACGATGATCTTCACGGCGTCTCCCGGCAGGTAGGGCAGCATCCCCGCCCACAGCAGCGCGGAAAACGTCATACCCTTGCCCATGTAGGCGTTGAGTATCAAGGCCATGTAGGGCATCCCCACGGCGTACAGCGTGGCCAGTCCCGCCAAAGAGGCCAACGCCATGCGTTTGGGGTCCAGACTCTCCCCTGCCACGGCACCCACCACCCATGCGGCCGGGATCAGCCCCAGCAGGAACCCGAACGTGGGCTGAAACACATAGCCAAAGCCGCCGCCCATGGTGAAGATGGGCAGGCCCACCAGTCCCAGCAGGACGTACACTGCCTGGCTTAAAGCGCCCCACCTCCGGCCCAGAAGCAGCCCCGCCATGGCCGTAAACAGATATTGCAGCGTTACGGAGCTGTACACCATCGGAATACGCAGAAACGCACCCACCGCCGTCAGCGCGGCGAACAGGGCGGTATAGACCAGCTTGCGGGTACGGGTGTTCATAGGCGTCCCTCCTCCAAAAACTGTCCTGATGATACTAAATTCCTTAACACCTGTCAACTATTTACAAACGCGGAATACAGTGCTACAATGTGTTTTCGACCGAAAGGAGATGATGGCCGTGACTTGGGATGTTCTGCGCTATGACACCGTGGACTCCACCAACAACGTATGCAAGGCCCTTGCCGCGCAGGGGCTGGACAGCACCGCCGTCATCGCCCGGGCGCAGACCGCCGGTAAGGGCCGGCTGGGCCGTTCGTTCCAATCACCGGAGGGCGGCCTGTATCTTTCCGCCCTGTGGCAGGACTGCCCGGCCGGGCAGCTGCTCACCGTGACGCCGCTGGCCGCGGTGGCTGTGTGCCGCGCTGTCGAGAGCCTCTGCGGCACGGACTGCGGCATCAAGTGGTGCAATGATGTGGTGCTGCACGGCAAAAAGCTCTGCGGCATTCTGACCGAGTCCTCCCTGCTCCCCGACGGCAGCGCGGCGTGGCTGGTGGTAGGTATCGGTGTGAATGTGGGACAGGCCTCTTTTCCGCCGGACATCGCGGACATGGCCACATCCCTTGCCCTACAAGAGCTTGACGTGTCGCCGGACGCGCTGGCAGACGCCATACTGGCCCAGCTGACAGCCATGCGGACTGTGCTGACCGACCCAGTGGAATGGCTGGCGGAATACCGGCGGCGGTGCGTGAATTTGGGCAGACCCGTGCGCGTCCTGCGAGGCAATACCGTCCGGCAGGCCACGGCGCTGGCCATAGACGAACAGTTCGGCCTGACGGTGCAGTATGAAAACGGCGAAACGGAGACAGTCCGCAGCGGCGAGGTATCGGTGCGGGGACTGTACGGATATATAGAATGAGGTGATACGATCATGAACGCAAAACTTCTCGCTCAGTTGTTCCTCACCTTTGCCAAGGTAGGCGTCATGACCTTCGGCGGCGGTATGGCCATGCTGCCCATCCTCCAGCGCGAGGTCGTGGAGGACAAGGGCTGGGCTACAGACGAGGAGCTGGTGGACTATTTTGCCATCGGCCAGTGCACCCCCGGCATCATCGCTGTAAACACCGCCACCTTCATAGGACAGAAGCAGGCCGGTATTATCGGCGGCATCGTGGCCACGCTGGGCATTGTATTTCCGTCGCTGGTGATCATCACGGCGCTGGCCGGCGTCATCAACAGCTTCTCCCACCTGGCTTGGGTGCAGCACGCCTTTGCGGGTATCCGCGTATGCGTGTGCGTGCTGATCTTCAACGCGGTGGTCAAGCTGTTCAAGGGCTCTGTGAAGGACTGGGCCGCCGGGCTGATCTTCCTTGCTGTGCTGGCGGCGGCGCTGCTCACCGACCTGTCCCCCGTCATCTTCGTGGCGGCGGCCGCGGCGCTGGGCATCGTCATTCAGAACGTGATAAGGAGGGCGAAATAATGCTGTACCTCCAACTATTCTGGGAATTCTTCAAGACCGGTCTGTTCGCCGTGGGCGGTGGGCTGGCCACTCTGCCCTTCCTGCAGGATATGGCGGAACGCACTGGATGGTTTACCCACGCCCAGTTGGCGGATATGCTGGCGGTGTCCGAGTCCACTCCCGGCCCCATCGGCGTGAACATGGCCACCTATGTAGGCTTCACCACCGGCGGCATCGGCGGCGCGCTGGTGGCCACCATCGGGCTGGTAACCCCCTCCGTTATCGTCATTCTCATCGTGGCGGCGTTCCTGAAGGCCTTTCGCGACAGCAAGTGGGTCAGCGCCGCGTTCTACGGCCTGCGCCCCGCCTCCACCGCACTGGTGGCTGCGGCGGGCATCTCCGTAGTACCTATCGCCCTGCTGCACAGTGGTATGACCGGTCTGGCCGCGCTGAACTGGCCGGCTATCGCCCTGGCGGCCGTACTGCTGGTGTGTACCAACTGGGTACCTGTGGTGAAAAAGTGGCACCCTATCGTGTTCATCGGAATCTCCGCCTTGGTGGGCGTTCTGCTGAAATTTTGAGAAAAGGGAGACGCTGCGCGTCTCCCTTTTTGTATATATTTTCTCCCGGCAGGGCAGACTATCGCTGCTATACTGTCGGGAGGTTTATATTCTATGTCTGAAATGTTCTGTTTTCAGTGTCAGCAGACGGCGGGCAACAGCGGCTGCGTCCGCACCGGCGTCTGTGGCAAGCAGCCGAAAACCGCCAATTTGCAGGACTATCTGGTGTGCTCCCTCATCCACCTGGCGGAGATATATGCCGCCAAGGAGGACTATCCTCCGGAAGTCACACACCTGCTGGCGGACGGTCTGTTCGCCACGCTGACCAACGTAAATTTTGACGATACAGCCTTACAGGGCTATATCCGCCGCGCCGAAAAACTGGCGCCCCAGCGTCTGCCGATACAGGACCCGAGTTGGCTATGGCGCGGCGATACGGACATCGTGTCTCTGCGCGCCACACTGCTGTTCGGCATGAAGGGTATGGCAGCCTATGCCCATCACGCTTTCCGCCTTGGGCAGGAGGATGAGGCGGTCAGCCGGTGGTTCTACAAGGGTCTGTGCGCCCTGCGGCAGAAGCACACCGTTGAGGAGTGGCTGGCCCTCATCACGGAATTTGGTCTGGTAAACTATCAATGCATGGCCCTGCTGGACAAGGCCAACACCGCCGCCTTCGGTGACCCGGCGCCCGCAAAGGTCCACACGGACATCCGTCGGGGGCCGTTCATCGTGGTATCCGGCCACGATCTGGAGGACCTGCACCAGCTGCTGGAGCAGACGACAGGCACCGGTGTCAACGTGTACACCCACAGCGAGATGCTGCCCGCCCACGGGTATCCGGGGCTGCGAAAATACCCGCAGCTGGCCGGAAACTTCGGCACCGCCTGGCAAAACCAGCAAAGCGAGTTCGACAACCTTCCCGCACCCATTCTGATGACCACCAACTGCATCATGCCGCCCCGTCCCAGCTATGCCGACCGTATCTATACCACGTCGGTGGTGGGCTATCCCGGACTGAAGCACATCCCGGAGGATCGGCAGGGCCGCAAGGATTTCTCCGCCCTCATCGACCAGGCGCTGGCCCTGGGCGGATACAGCACCGACCGGAGCATGAGTGGCATCAACGGCGGACATATCCTGACCACCGGCTTTGCCCACAAGGCGCTGGGCGACAGCGCCCCGGCGGTAATCGACGCCATCAAAAGCGGCGCGGTGAAGCACATCTTTCTGGTAGGCGGCTGCGACGGCGCGCACCCCGGGCGCAACTACTACACGGACTTCGTCAAGTCCACGCCTATGGACTCGCTGATCCTGACGCTGGCCTGCGGCAAGTTCCGCTTCAATGACCTGGATCTGGGCGATATCAACGGCATCCCCCGCATACTGGACGCAGGCCAGTGCAACGACGCCTACAGCGCTGTGCAGATCGCGCTGGCCCTGGCCGATGCCTTTGGCTGCGGCGTCAATGACCTGCCGCTGACGCTGGTGCTGTCCTGGTACGAGCAGAAGGCGGTATGTATCCTGCTGACCCTGCTGGCTCTGGGCATCAAGCGCATTTACCTGGGGCCCACCCTGCCGGCCTTCCTGTCAGAGACGGTGGTCAAGACGCTGGTGGATACCTATCAGCTGCAGCCCATCACCCATCCCCAACAGGATCTGGACGCCATACTACACCGCGGATAAAGAAACATCCCCCGGCGGAGCCGGGGGATGTTTCTTTATCCAAGCACCTCTGCCAGGCCGACCAATACCGGCATGGTCAACGCGGAGATCGCCGTCTGGACCGACACCAGGGACGAGGTCAGGGCGGTGTCCTTGCCGAAGCGGGCAGCGAACATACTCAGCAGCGCCGCCGGCGGCGCGCTGGCCGCGATCAGCAGCACCAGCGTCAGGTCATGGGACACGTTCAGCGCCAGGCAGATGCCCAGTGAGGTAAGAGGCAGCACCAGCAGCCGCAGCACCAGCGTCACCCAGGAGCTGATACCCTGCAGCGCCGCCTTGAAATTGGCGTGGCTCAGCTGATAGCCCACCACCAGCATGGGCAGCGGCGTATTCAGGTCCGCCAGATAGTTGATGGGGACCATCAGGGGTTCCGGCACCGTCACCTGCCCGAGATACAGCGCCATAGCCAGCACCACGCTGATAACGCCGGGGTTCAGCAGCAGGGGCTTCAGCCGCAGCTGGCTGCGGTCGCCTGTGATGACATAGACGCCCCATGTCCAGCTGAGTATAGTAAATACGATGACGTAGGCCGAACCATAGAACACGCCGATGCTGCCCAGCAGCGCGGCCATCAGGGGATAGCCCATAAAGCCGCAGTTGGAGAACACTGCGGCGAAGCGCAGGCAGTTCTGCCGTTCACGGTCTCTATCGCGGATCAGCAGCATGGCCGCCGCAATAAACACCACATGGAGTACGGCCGAGACACCCGTCACTACGCCGAAGTTGTGCAGTGCCGTATGCTCCAGTGGCCGTTGAAACGCCACCACCATCATACAGGGGGACACCACGTACATGACCAGGCTGCTCAGGGCCACCGAGGCGCGGTCATCCAGCAGCTTGACCTTTCCCAGTACAAAGCCCACCACCAGCAGCAGGTACAGCGTGAGGATCTGCTGCCCCACAGTGAGGAATGATTGCAGCACGGCTATCCCTCCTAAGCAAAAAATGCGCACCGCCTCAGTGTATCACAAAAAATCTCGGTGTCAAGTCCCCATGAAGAAGAAAAGCGGAAGCCGCCGCTTCCGCTTTTCTTACAGATCGTTCTTATCCCGACCCACAGACTTTTCCGTGGAAAAGCCGTCTGGATACCGGCGCTCCAGCTTCTCCAGGTTGGCCCGGAGGATGTCCTCCAGATCAAGGTCCAGCGCCGTGGCCGCCTCGGCCAGATACCAGGCCACGTCCCCCAACTCCTTGGCCAGATGCTCCCGGTCCAGCGGATGGCCCTGGGCCAGCCACTTCTTCACGATGTCGATGGCCTCGCCGGACTCGCCGCACAGGCCCATGACGCTGTTGATAAGCACATCCCGGCCCTTCAATTCGGGATTTAGCGAAGCCATGGCCCGCTGCTGGTATTCATTGATGGTCATAACGCCGTACCCTCCAACAATGCCGGTATCTGCCGCAGATCCGTCACCTGCCAGGTCACATCCGTCCCCTCTGCCGCGCCGGGGCGGCGGTAGTAACAGGTCTTCATGCCATACTGCCGGCCGCCGGTCATGTCGGAGGTCAGGGAGTCCCCTATGATCACACAGTCCTTCGGCGCGATGGCCGCTTCACATCCATCGTTCAGTGCCGCAAACACCCCGTCAAAAAAGGCTTGGGCCGGCTTGGACGCGCCCAGTCTCTCCGACACGAAGAACCAATCGAAATACCGCTTCATACCCGCCAGCTCCAGCCGGTGGAGCTGCTGATCGTATGGTCCGTTGCTGGCCACCGCCAGCGGATACTTGCCGTGGAGCGCCTCCAGCAGTTCCATGGCCCCGTCCACGGGGATAGCGCTGTCGTACAGGGCCGCGCGGAAATACTTTTCGAATACCTGTCCGTCAAAGGCAATATCCAGCGCGGCGAACACCCTGTCCCAGCGTATCGCCTCCAGTTCCGCGAACGTCAGCGTGCCCTGCTCGATCTGCCGCCAGAGTTTTCCGTTCTCCCGGTGGAACACGGCCTCCATGTACGGCTCGTAGGGCTTCAGTCCAAAGTGCGCGAAGCCCTCCCGCATGGTCTGCCGGATGTAGGCGTCAAAATCCAGCAGGGTGTTGTCGATGTCGATAAAAATCATCTGCATGGGGTACCTCTCAGATAAAGAACTTACGGTGCAGGCTGCGCCGCAGGGGCTTGCACATGGCGATGACCAGCAGCATGGCCCCCAGCACCACCCCCGCCGCCAGCGGGTAGAAGGACCAGAGGAACGTCTCGTGCAGGCCGAAGGTCAGGTTCAGCAGAAACTCCACCAACACCGCCATACCGCCGGACAGGATCAGCGCCCCGCCGCAGATGTACAGCGCCGCGCCGGGCAGATACCGCAGCAGCGTCACCATGGCGCACACCAGCAGCCCTGCCGCGCCTGTGACCGGCAGCGCAAAGGTCAAAAACCAGTGGCCTCCGGTGGCGTAGTTCACATACAGCAGGAACACGCCGATGGCCGCGAAGTCAATGGGCACGAAGATCACCGGGTTGGGCCGCTTAAACCACAGAGGCAGCACCGCCAGGATATACAGCAGCAGCAATCCGCCCACGGCAAAGCCGGACCAGACGATGGTCCCGTTGATGCGCCAGTCGCACAGCACGGTGATGACCGCCGGCAGCAGCATACACACAGAGATGACGAACAGCACGCCGATGCGGCTGACCTCCTCGTGGCGGGGGTGGTCAGCCGGCGGGTAGGGCGGCTCACCCTGTCCGCAGGGCAGATCGGGATGAAATACCCGGGTGCCGCACAGGGGACAAACGCGCTCGCTGTCCGCCAGCTCCACGCCGCATTTGATGCAATACATAAGAAAGGCTCCTTTCTCCCGTTGTGTCAGCGCATATTGCTCTCGACCTTAACGGGCAGTCCCAGCCGATGCAGCACGCGGTAGAAGTGATACTCCAGCTCCGGCTCCCGAATGCTGCGAATACAGTTGATGTAGGCCGTGTTCCCCCAGGTGACCACGCCGCAGTTGTGGGGTGCCTTTGCCTGCACACCGATGATAAAATCCATACGGCGCACATAGGGCACCATCACGTCCGGCAGCTCCACGCGGCCCAGGTTGGACAGGCACAAGCAGGACTTACACTCGCCCACCGTGTCAAACACGGCCTTCATGGCGATATTCTTGATGAACAGCGGCATGACCCGCAGCACGGGCGAACGTTCGCTGGCCACATTGGCGGCAAACTTGGCCCGCATAGTCCAGCGGTTGTTCTCCAGTCCCATCTTGTGGTGCACCAAGGCACACAGCTCCTGAAAGCTGCACGCCCCCAACTGCGGATCGATCTCCGGGGTAATATAGGACGCAAAGTTCCGCAGCGTTTTGCTGGGAAACAGCTTTCGCAGATTTACCGGCAGCAGCACCTTCACCGGCTTACGGTGGCGGGGGTTGGGCACCTTCTCCGTCTGCAGCTCCAGAATAGCCTGCATCATGGCGGCACACAGCAGCTCCGTCACGGACACGCCGTGGTCTTTGGCGCAGGAACGCAGCTTATCCGCCGGCACCATCAGTGTCACCAGGTCCTTATAGCCATCTGTCTCCGGTGTACCGGTCAGGTGCCAAGCCGTGGCCTCAGCGCGGCTGGCGGTCACATCTCCGGCATACCGGGCAAAGCTGTCCTCCAGCTCCTCCGGCGACGGCTCCTCTAACCGTCCCAGTACGCCCTTCTCCGCAGGGACGGAGATACCGTACTTCTCACTGAGATATTCCGCCAGCAGCGATTTGACGAACACCAGCGCGCCGGTGCCGTCGGTCAACGCATGGAAAAACTCCACCGCAAAGCGGTCCTTATACACCAGCACCCGGAAGGCGCACTGCCGCACCTGGCGGAACGGCGCATGGGCCAGCGGGCAGCTCTTTTCGTCCTGTATGGGCGGCGTGTGGGGTATCTCCTCCAGATAGTACCAGAACACACCCCGCCGCAGCCGTACGGCAATGGACGGGAAACGCCGCACCGTCACATCCAGCGCCGCCGCCAGCACCGCGCGGTCTATCGGCTCCGCCAGCGTGGCGGAGATGCGGAAAAAGTTGTTCCAATTGCGCCGCTTGGCAGCGGGATATATCTTGGCCGCGTTGTCCAGACGCATCCACCGCAGGCTCCGGGCCGGGGACAGGTTCTGCGTCATAAAGCGGTTGATCTCATAGATATCCTGCTCCATGTTCTCCTGCAGGCAATAGAGCACATAGGCGTGCCAGCGCCCCGGCGCGATGATCAGCCTGCTTTTGCTCCCGGCCTTTTTCAGCCGTTCATGCAATCCCCGGGCGTCATCCAGCAATATCTCATCGCCGCCGGCGAAGATCAGCGTCGGCGGAAAGCCCGTCAGGTCGCCCAGCAGGGGCGAACACAGCGGGTCCGTGGGGTCCTGTGTATAGCACCTGGCGTAGAATTGCAGCAGCTCCTCCGTCAGGGACGGATCGTTGTCCCGGTTGAATTCGTAGGACTTCCCGGAACCGGTCAGGTCCACCCAGGGCGAGATGGCGATGAGCCCGCAGGGCAGCTCCCGGCCCAGCTGCTTCAGCCTCAGGCACAGGGCGCAGATCAGCCCACCGCCGGCGCTCTCGCCGCACAGCAAAATCTGCTGCGGCGCATAACCCTTTTTCAGCAAATAGTCGTAGGCAGTCAGTGCATCCTCCAGCGCGGCGGGATAGGGGTTCTCCGGCGCCAGGCGGTACGCCCCGCAGAACACGCGCACACCGCACTCGCTGGCCAGCGTAGCCGCAAAGCCCTTGGCATAGTCCAGACTGCCGCAGGTATAGCCGCCGCCGTGGAGATACAGCACCACGCCGCTGCGGCGCTCGTCCTTAGGCATGACCCACGCGCCCTTGAACTGCTCGAAGTCGTGGTCGCGGAAGATCACCTCCCGCTTGTGCAGGGCGCTCATCAGCTCGCCCAGCTTATCCTGTCCCTTGCGGGTGGTCTCCAGTGAGCAACCCGCCACAAAGGGCTTAAAAAAATTCAATTGTGAACGCACCAGCTTTGCCGATAATTCCATTGTGGTCGTTCCTTTCCTCGTTGCTGATAGATGATTATACCATATTGTGCAAGTCTTGTAAACCAAGCCAAACCGGACGAACGAGCCGCTTTTGTACCGCGTCTCAAACACGAGTCTTTTCTTTACAGCCGCAGTACAGCCATGGTATACTGAGGCAAAAGGATCCGGACAGGGGTGATGACACATGGCCTCAGGGAAAAGATCGGCGTGGAAACGGCGGGTACGGGAATTCCGCAATTACCTGCTGTGTCTGGTATTGGGCGGTATATTTCTCTTTATGGGTCTGACCCAGCCGATATATACGGAAGAAAACACCATGAAAATTTACGCCGACTCCGAAAAGGCACTGATGTCCAGCCAAGAGTGCAGATTATATCCTATTCCGTTGTTGATATGCACGGACGGAACGGAATACACCTTTGGCTTTTCGTGCTACAAGAAGCTTCCTTCCGATTTCAACAGCACTCCTCATTCGATTCGTATCCGTGTCTATACCGGCTATAATTGGCGGCCTTGGGATGCGACTCCTGAAATCGCAGAGCTGGAAGCGGATGGTACGCTGTGTTTTTCACTGCGTGATTCTAACAGAGAGCGGAAAACCAGCCGGGTAATTCTCGTTTCGATCGGCGCAGCATTTACCGGCATCTTTGCACTTAGCGCATACGACATTTTCCTGTCACCGACTGTGCAGAGGAAACGTCAAGCGAAGGAACGAACGAAACGGAAAGCGCAAAAACGAGATAGAAGCAACCGTGAGTCAGCTCCCAAAAGTTAGACAACTCCGGCCTGCTTCGACTCAGCAAAAAAGGCGGCTGACGCCGCCTTTTTTGTGTTTTACAGATCCAGCTTCAGATCGCCGTCCCTGATCCACCCCCACTTCCGCAGGGGCACGGCGATAAGCCACGTCAGCACGGCGGGGAGCACGAAGGAGATCAGTACCAGTCCCAGCCAGTCCATGCCGGTGATGGCAGCCTTCGTACCGGCGGCCACATCGCTGACCCAGCCAGTGTAGACGCCGATCTGACCCACCAGGCCGCAGGTGCCCATGCCGCTGGATATGGCAGGGCCGTTC
>ERZ1034998.2043-NODE-2043-length-11374-cov-9.728951_pt1 | contig 11374 bp, 6 predicted proteins | sample MGYA00520621_ERZ1034998 | MGnify/ENA primary metagenome ERZ1034998 (study PRJEB33766, sample SAMN09781748) | gut metagenome | biome: gut microbiome | host: Homo sapiens | place: Madagascar | study: EMG produced TPA metagenomics assembly of the PRJNA485056 data...
CAGTCATCTCGGTGTCGGCATGGCCTACGATGCTCTGGATGGTCTGGATGTCCACTTCGTTGCTGCTTAAGAAACCATTGCATTTTGAGACGAAAAAGATATACTTATATTAACTCGACTCCAATATTAGATGGAGGGACTATGATGGCTGCCGCTTTTTAGTCAGTGAAAATGGTATGGGAATGTCGGCAGATTTCAAGGATACAATTTTTGATGCGTTTACCCGTGCAGAAAGTTCCCTTACAAATAAAATACAGGGAACCAGACTTGGAATGGCACTTACCAGAAATCTGGTTGAGGCAATGCGCAGGTCACTGAACAGAGACAAATGGATTTGATGCGGCAGTGCAATTTTATTATCGCAATTTTCAAAAATAGCGCCTATTAAAATAGCATATTTGCGATATGCAGTTTGCGGATGTTGCTTGTGCATTAAAAACGCAAACTGCTATAAACTAGGAGGTTGACAAGGAGATGTATAGAGAAATATACTTGACAGACAGGAGATTTCATATGATTTTGAGCGCAAAGAAATATGTGGCAGCGTTACTGGTTTTTGTATGCGTGTGTATGATATTTTCTCCCCTGACTGCATATGCAGCCGAGGACAGTTCTCAGCATGAAACTGTCAAAGTCGGTTTCTTTGCCATGGATGGTTATCATGTGATGGATGAAGAAGGCAACCGCAGTGGGTATGGCTATGATTTTCTTCGGCTGATGGCCCGCTATTGGGATGTAGATTACGAATATGTCGGATATGATAAGAGCTGGGATGATATGCAGCAGATGCTTGAAGATGGCGAGATTGATATGGTAACATCTCCCCGCAAAACACCGGAAAGAGAAGAAAAGTTTGATTTTTCACGTCCGATCGGAACCAATAATGGGATTCTGACCGTCCGCAGTGACAACAGCACGATTGTGGATGGCAATTACAGTACTTACAACGGTATGCGTGTGGCACTTTTGAACGGAAGCTCACGAGATAAAGAGTTTGCGGATTTTGCAGGCAATAAAGGATTTACATATGATCCGTTTTATTTTGATACGACAGCAGAGATGGAGGAAGCTCTTCTGAGCGGAAATGTTGATGCGATTGCTGCCACTTCTATGAGAAAAACAAACAATGAGCGTATCGTGGATAAATTTGACAGCAGCGATTTCTATGTCATTGTTAAAAAAGGTAACACAGAATTGCTGAATGAGATCAATTATGCAATCGACCAGATGAATGCAGTTGAGGGTGACTGGAAAACGACACTTTTTAATAAAAATTATGAAAGCATAGAAACTAAGAATCTGGAATATACAGAAAAAGAAAAAAGTATAATTTCACAGTATTCCAAGGACAACCCGCTTCATGTTCTGTGTGATCCGACCCGTTATCCATATTCTTATAATGAAAATGGTGAGATGAAGGGTATTATCCCGGATTACTTCCGGAAAATTGCAGACTATGCCGGGATTTCCTATGAGTTTCTTACACCTGCCACCAGAGATGAGTATATTGCTTATCAGAAAAATAAGGAAACCACAGATATAAGCATCGATGCACGCCTGGAAACAGATAACTATGCTGAGACGAAAAAATGGGGGATTACGGCACCTTTCATTACGATGCAGATGGCAAGGGTGACACGGCGTGACTTTGATGGAAAAATTGATGTTGTTGCTACTGTTGACCAGACAGTATCAAATTCAATTGAAGATGCAATGGCACCCGATGTAGAAAAACTGATGTGCAGTACCCGACAGGAAATGATGGAAGCCGTCCGTAAGGGGAAAGCAGATGCTGCCTTCGTCTACTATTACATGGCACAGGCGTTTGTGAACAGTGACACTACGGGCACCATGACATATACTCTGCTGGAACAGCCTACATTCACCTACCGCATGGTGATTTCATCAACTGAGAACCATGCGCTGGCTGGTATTCTGACGAAAGCAATGTATGCCATGCCTCAAAAACTTGTTGAAGATCTTGCAGCACAGTATACCACATACAAAGCAACAGAGCTGATAGTTGTTGACTGGATCCGTCTGCATCCTGTTGTTACTGTTTTGGTTCTACTTATTTTTGGATGGCTGCTGACTGCTATGGCTGTGATAATGGTGCGTCTCAGTGCAAGAAAAAAAGCTCAGAAGGCGGCTCAGGAGAAAGCTGAGGAAATGGCGGAACTGGCAGAGCATGCACAGGCTGCAAACAAGGCAAAAACAGCATTTCTGTCACATATGTCCCATGATATGAGGACACCGATGAATGCAATCATAGGATTTACCGGTATTGCAATGAAAAATAATCCGTCAGACGAAGTGAAAAATTGTCTGGAAAAGATCGACGAAAGCTCAGAGTATTTACTGTCGCTGATCAATGATGTATTGGATCTGACCCACATCGAAAGTGGAAAAGTGAAATACGATCCGGTACCGGTGGATGTGAAAACCATTACAGATTCTGCATTGGATATTATAAAAGGCTTTCTTACGAACAGGGATATCAACTTTAAGATTCAGTGTGAAGATGCAAAGATTCCGAATGTACTTGCGGATCCTGCACGCCTGCGCGATGTGCTGGTCAATATTCTGAGCAATGCCGTAAAATTCACTCCGGATGGAGGGACGATTACATTTGAAGCCCGGTGTCAGGAAAAGGGCGGGGATGGATATATAAATATGCGTTACCGCATTTCGGATACTGGTATTGGCATGAGTGAGGAATTTACAAAAGAAGTTTTTGAGGAATTTGCACAGGAAGATTCCGATGTGAGAACGCAGTACCACGGAGTTGGACTGGGGATGGCTATCGTAAAGAAGTATGTGGATATGATGGGTGGAACCATTTCCGTGCAGAGTAAAAAGCATGAGGGAACCACATTTACTGTGGATATTCCTTTGGAAATTACAGATAAGGAATGTAATAAGTCAGACACAGGTTTTTCGGAAAAGGTAGATCTTACAGGTGTGAATGTCCTTCTTGCAGAGGATAATGAACTGAATGCAGAGATTGCTACCGTGCAGTTGGAAGAGTTCGGGATGAATGTAGAAAGAGCTGTGGATGGAAAGAATGCGGTTGAGGTTTTCAGAAATCATCCGAAAGGCACATTTGATGTAATCCTGATGGATGTCATGATGCCTGAAATGAATGGTTATGAAGCGACAAAAGCCATCAGGGCAATGGATGACAGACCGGATGGAAAAAACATTCCTATTATAGCAATGACAGCTAATTCATTTGCAGAAGATGTTCAGGCATCACTGGATGCAGGAATGAACGCACATTTATCAAAGCCGATTGTGATGGATGAAGTTATAAAAACGATTTTAAGGTATGTACTATAAGGACGGAAAAGTCAAGCCGGATCTCTCGATTCCCTTTGGCGATAAGCGGATGTTCCACTATTTCCGGGAGGAAAGTATCCGTAACATTGCCAAACAGTACGGCTGGGATCTCATTACGCCGTAGAATATGGCGGACAAGTTCATGAAATTCATCGAAACGATGGATATGAGCTATTCCTACAAGCCAGTGCTGCTCAAAGCTGTCTATGAGTACATGGACAGCAGCGGCAGAGTTGCCCTGCCGGATGTGGTGGACTACTTTATCGACTTCTATGAGGACCGCAAGGCGCATGGAATGATCGCCGAGAAATCTACCAGCATTTACCAGAAGGGCGGTTCAAAAATAATGGGAACGGACTAAAAGGATGCATAGCCGGTGCAAGCAATGTTTTCGTCTATACAAAAACACTTTTTGCGCTGCAAAATGTTTGTTGGGGGAGTGCCCCAAGCCCCTTTGATCTGCATTTTCCAATGCAGGCTGCGCATCCCTGCGGGATGCTTTTGAAGATGTCAATCGTCACATCTTACGAAAAAACAGGTTCCTTATAGATAATTCGCGCAAATAAAAAGCGCAACTCCGATTGATGAAAATCGAAATTGCGCGATGTAACTTAGCCGGGGGAGGAAGTCATTTATCAGAGTCGTTTGACCACAATTCTGACCACAATGCGGAGCAAAGTTTGCCGCATACTTTCCCGCTTTTCTGCCCACACTCCCTGTATCTTATGACAGAAAGGAAGTATTTTATGGACGAACTCATGTTCTGTTACCAGTGTGAGCAGGCGGCGAACTGCACGGCCTGCACCGGCAGGGCGGGGGTATGCGGAAAATCGGCCGACACTGCCGCCGCGCAGGACCGGCTGACCGGGGCGCTGATCACCTTTGCCGGGCAGCTCATCGCCGACGGGCGCTCCCCTGCCCCGGAGCAGGCCATGTTGCTGATGCAGGGGCTGTTCACCACCATTACCAATGTCAATTTTGACACCGGAACGGTGGACGCTCTGACCGGGAAGGTCCATGATGCCTGCCCGGCCATTGCGCCGGACTACGAGATGCAGCGGCTGTGGCACGAGCCGGACGAGGATGTGCGCAGTCTGAAGAGTTTTGTGCTGTTCAGCCTGCGGGGCATGGCAGCTTACAACTATCACGCCCGGGTGCTGGGGCACATCGATCCGGAACTGGACCGCTTTTTCTGTACAGCGCTGGACGCACTCAGCGCCGAGGGGCTTTCCCTGCCCCAGCTGCAGGAGCTGGTGCAGAAGACCGGTGAAGCCAGCTACCGCTGCATGGAACTGCTGGACGCCGCCAATACCGGTGCCTTCGGCCAGCCGGAACCGGTGCAGGTGCCGCTGACCATTGAAAAAGGGCCGTTCATCGTGATCTCAGGCCACGATCTGTACGACTGCAGCCGCCTTCTGGAGCAGACCGCCGGGAAGGGCATCAACGTGTACACCCACTCCGAAATGCTGCCCGCCCACGGCTACCCGGAGCTGAAGCGGAAATATCCGCACCTGAAGGGCAACTTCGGCACCGCGTGGCAGAACCAGCAGACCGAGTTCGAGGACATTCCCGCGCCCATCCTGTTCACCACGAACTGCATCATGCCGGTGCGGGCGAGCTATGCCGACCGGGTATTTACCACCTCAGTGGTGAGCTACCCCGGCATCGTGCACATCGACGAAGGGCGGGATTTTGCCCCTGTCATTCAAAAAGCTCTGGAGCTGGGCGGCTACACGCAGGACACACTTGTGCCCGGCATGAACGGCGGCAGCACCGTCACCACCGGGTTTGCCCGCCATGCGGTTCTGAGCCATGCGGACGAGATCGTACAGGCGGTGAAGGACGGCAAGATCCGGCATTTCTTCCTTGTGGGCGGCTGCGACGGCACCCGCCCCTCCCGCCGGTACTACACCGAGTTTGCAAAGCTCACACCGCAGGATACCGTTATTCTAACGCTGGCCTGCGGAAAGTTCCGGCTCAACGACCTGCCTCTGGGCAACGTGCCCGGCACCGGGCTGCCCCGCATTCTGGACGTAGGCCAGTGCAACGACGCCTACAGCGCCATCCGCATTGCGCTGGCGCTGGCCGAAGCCTTCGGGTGCAGCGTCAACGAGCTGCCGCTCTCGCTGGTGCTGTGCTGGTTCGAGCAGAAGGCCGTGTGCATTCTGGCGGCGCTGTTGGCGCTGGGGCTGCGCGGCATCCGGCTGGGGCCGACCCTGCCGGCCTTCCTTTCGCCCGGCGTCGTGAAGCTGCTGCAGGACACCTATGATCTGAAGGCTGTCACCACACCGGAAGAAGACCTTGCCGCGATCCTATCCGGAAAAAGCTGACCTGCCCGCCCCCCCCCAAACCGGCTTTCCCGCAAAGGGAGAGCCGGTTCTTTTGTGTTCCGCCGAAAGCCTGCAACAATAATACAACATTTGTTTTGTGCAGATTCATCATATTTTAAGCGGATTTCGATGGGACAAAGCCAACGCCTACTTCAACACCCTGCCTCAGACCGGCACCGGCTTCTGGCTGGGCAGCATGCTGCTGCGTTTTGGCACGGCACTTCTGGCCTGCGGATGGTTCCTTGCCCACAGACAGCGCACCGCAGGGTGATTTCTTCGCCTGCAGGGGCCGTCCTTTCGACAAATCACGGCGCGATTTGTCGCTCCATTGTTTCTTCTGAAATGCTCTCATTTTGCGCTGACGTCTCCGCAGTGCCGGCATTGCAGGCCGGAAGCGTCGTGCAACATTTCCGTTCATCTTTCAATGTGTTCCCGGAAATTTTCAGGGAGCACATTTTTCATTTCGAACGTCCGGCATTTCCGAAACGCAGCCATAATTCCCGGAAATCATTCATTATTTTGTCATTCATTTCTATCATTTTCAGATTCACTCAGCATAGTTTTTTCATACAAATTCTATTTTTATTGTTCTAAAGTGCCATAAAACTCTTGTTTTTGCCAATGGCAGGTGCTAATATAAAACCAGCACAGAACTCTGTGCTAAAAAATAAAAGAAGGAGGTAAAAAATCATGAACAAAAGATGGTTTGCAGTGATCCTGACCATCGGATTGTTGCTGTGCCTTGTGCCGTTGAGTGCTTTTGCGCTGAATGGCGACTGCATCACGGACTCGGACGGCAACATTCTCGGCTGGGAAGATCTGACCGATTCGGATCCGGTCGACATGGTCTGGGAACAAGCTCCCGCGCCAGCGTCCACCGCTTCAGACACACCTACGCAACCGCACCCGCCTGCGGAAACGAATGATGTGCAGAACTCGGCGGCTGCGGACAGCTCTGAAGTGCAGATGACTTCTGCGGAGTCAGAATTCAATACGGACGAGTTGTACCCGGACGAGCTGTACGCAGTCTCTGCTGTGGATGATGCAGCCAGCACCACAGAACCGGCTGTGTGCAAGATCGGCGACACGACCTACACATCTCTGCAGAGCGCGATCAATGCGGCGAATGACAACGATCAGATCGACCTGCTGCAGGACATCACGCTGGAAACAGGTCTTATTTTTAATAAGAGGAATCTGACCATTTCCGGCGGCGGTACCCGCACGCTGACGCTGAACCAGAACGGTATGTATGCATCGCTCAGTGATATCACGTTTGAAGATCTTACGCTGAATATCTATGCGCATACTCATACCTATGCAGGTGGCGCAGGAGGAACGGCCAACCTGATCAGCAACTCGAATCTGAGACTGAACAACGTCAACATGACTCTGAGTCCAGATGCTAACTGCGGAAGCAGTATGTTCCTGTATCAGGATACCAATCTGTATTTGGATAGCTCTCATGTCGTGATCGAAGCTGTCAATGGCAGCATGGTCGATGGCATCATGGCTGATAATTCAGAGTATACCGGACCCAATCGTGAGATTCAGCTCATCAACTCTTATGTGAGCGCCACTGGCTGCAGCAACGCTGGTCTGATGATCGACCCTATTGACCTGACGATGATTTCTTCCGAAATCGTGGTAACCAAAAACGACAATTATGGTCTTGGCTGCTATGATGGCAAGGTGACCATGATCAGCAATTCCAAAATCACGGCACGTAACAATGATACCAGCGGATGGCGTTTTGGCGTTTACATCGGTGCCCTTGACATGGATGAAACTTCCACTTTGGAAGCTTATTCTAACGGTGGTTCCGGCCTCGGCCTTGGCAGCCCCAACGGTATAGAAAAAAGTTACATTCATGGACGTCTTATCTGCGAGGATAACGGTGCCCTTGATCCGGGCGCCGGCGGTGGCTTATACGTGTACGCGTATGATTACGGTGGTGAGGTTTACAAAGGTGATGTAACCATCGAAGATGGTGCATATGTCTCTCTCTCCAACAATGTTGGATTGTCCGGTATTCAAAACAGCTGGATTCTGAAAATTAAGAGCGGGGCTAATGTGATCGTGGATCACAATAATCAAGAGGGCATCTACAACAGCTATGACGCTCGTCTTACCATTGAATCCGGCGCAAATGTTTCTGTAAATGACAATAGCGAATTTGGTATTCTGAACGTTCCCCAAGGCAGTTTGGGTTTAGGCAGTTTTCTTATCAAGAGCGGCGCTAATGTCTCCGTCTGCGATAACGCGGTCTTTGGCATTGTCAATGCTTGCAACCTCACTGTAGAAGAAAACGCTAATCTTCAGGTAGAAAGAAACCTTGGTGGCGGTATTAACAATCAGACCCCTGCTACACTAAATCTGCTCTCCGGTACGGTTCGGTATAACCATGCCGGTTCTGCAGGCGGCGGACTTGTGAACTTTGGCACCGCAATCCTTTCGGACGATGTAGAGTTGTACAACAACCATGCAGCCACTTGCGGCGATGACATCTTTAATGTAAGAGGTGCCACCATCACCTTTGGCGATACCGGCAAAGGCTGGGCGCTGGACGGTGGACCGGACTGCTACGATGACATTGACGGCTGGTACGATGACAGTGCAAACTCCCGCTGGAATGCCCACGCAGAGGACGAAGCCGACCTGCACACTGTTCAGGTCAAACCCGGCACCTTCAACAGCGTTCTTGCGCTCAAGGCTGCTCACCCCACCATCGGCACACTGATCATCTCCAAGGCGATCGCCGGTGCACTGGAGCCGGACGACTGCGGCACCGATTTCAATTTTGTGCTCACTCTGGCTGATTCCTCTATCACCACCACGGATGCCGAAAAGTACGGTGTTGTGTTTGAAGATGGCAAGGCAGCCTTCACCCTGAAGGACAGCGAAAGCATTACCATCGCAAACCTGCCTGACGGCATGAGCTACACCCTTGCTGAGCAGTCCAAAGGCGGCTGGCGTCTCGCATGGGTCGATGGCGATGCAGAAGGCGTTGTGTCCCGGCATAAAGCCGCAGCGATCACCTTTATCAATGAAAAGCTGCCGACTACCGGAAGTCTGGTGATCTCGAAGCAGGTCACCGGCGATCTGAATCCCGAGGATGCCGACACGGTGTTCCACTTTGTGCTTATGCTGGACGATAACACTCTCACCACCGCAGACGCCGAGGAATACGGTGTGGCGTTTGAGAGCGGCTGGGCGTCCTTCACCCTGAAGGGCGGCGAGAGCATCACCATCAGCGGCCTGCCCGCCGGTGTTGGCTATACCATCGCCGAGACCCGCCAGAATGGCTGGACGCTGCAAAGCGTCAGCGGCGAAACCACCGGTGTCATCCCGCAGAACGGCACCGTCGAGATCGCCTTCGTCAACCAGAAGAATGACGGTTTCATTCCGGTCGACCCGGTCGACCCCGTCGAGCCTGTGCTCCCCGTCGAGCCTGCGGAGCCTGTCGAGCCCGACATGCCCGCAGAGACGGAGACCCCTGCTGAGCCTGTGACCCCCGAAGTTCCGGAGACTCCGGTACAGGACGAAGCACCCGTGCCTTCCCAGACTCCTGAAGCTCCTGCAAAGGCAGATGCTTCGGTGAGCACCCTGCCCCAGACCGGCACCACCGGCTGGATGGCAATGGCTCTGCTGAGCTTCGGCTGTGTGCTGCTGGCCTGCGGATGGTTCCTCACCCGCAGACAGCGCCGCGTGAAATAAGGCCCGGCAAAAGCCACACCCCTGCACGAAAACTGCTGTATCCCCTGCCCCGCAAGAGCAGCCGGATACGGCAGTTTTGTTTTTGAGCGGAGAACAGAGCTGCCGGTTCGCGGCGTTTCGCACAAGAAGCTGTGCAAAGCGGCTGTCAGATTTGGTGCAGCTGTCACTTGAAGATTTTTCACGGGAAAGTATAATAAGAAGTACCGGAACAAAGGCGTTCCGCAAGGGTAAAGTCTGCCCTTGCGGGGCGCTTTTCTTTTTTGTCAGAATGCGGAGGGTGCCGCATCCGGTGAGGATTTTATAAAGGATGGGAAAGTCTATGGAAAACTTTACAGAGCAGAAAAACACCCTTGGTCTGTATGATCCACAGTTTGAGCACGATGCCTGCGGCATCGGCGCTGTGGTGGACATCAAGGGCCGCAAGAGCCACCAGACCGTGGACGATGCGCTGGCCATCGTGGAGCGGCTGGAGCACCGCGCCGGCTTCCTGAAGGTTGCAACCGCTATGATGGCACAGGGCATCACCTACTAAGTTTCATTCGCATTGCAAGAGCCGCGTTCTGAGGAGCGCGGCTCTTTTCAACTCCTTATTGACAAGCAATTCTTGACAAGATACAATAAGTGTAAACTCTTATTTGCCATTTGTCCGAATGAACCATTTTTAGAAAGGAGACTTCTTTATGAAAAAGATCATCGCCTGCCCCCGCACCTTTTCCAGTGATGCACTGAACGTTCTGCTCAAGCTGACCAGCAAGCGCAGCCCCAAAAATGATAAGACCGAGGCTCACTGCCGCAATTATATTCAGGGTCTTGCGGCAAAAAACGAAAAGCCGTTCCCCAACCCGGAAAAAGACGTGGGGCAGCCGGTGGAGGTGTGCTCTGTGGACGGGATGCAGACTTTTGTCTGGGGTGTCAGCACCGATCCGAACCAGCCGGTGATCCTTTATCTGCACGGCGGCGCTTACATGAATCAGCCGGTCTCCTTTCATTTCAAGATGGTCGCCCACCTCGCCGCCGGTATTGGCGCAAAGGTCTGCTTCCCGGTCTATCCCAAGATCCCGGTGCACGACCACAAGGAGACCTATGCCAAGCTGAAGGTTCTGTATGAGCAGCTTCTTGCCATGCATAAACCGGAAAATGTGATCTTCATGGGCGATTCCTCCGGTGCTGGTCTGGCTTTGGGCTTTGCCTGCTGGCTGCGGGACAACCACCTGCCCCAGCCCCGGGAGCTGATGCTCATCTGCCCGTGGCTGGATGTCCACACCGACCCGGAGCAGCTGGACGCCTACTTGAAAAACGACCCCACCCTTTCGCCGTGGCGGCTGCGCATCATGGGCGAGCTGTGGGCCGGCAGCAAGCAGGCCATGTCCAGTCCCTACGTCAGCCCCATGTTCTGCGACCCTGCCGGTCTGGCGCATATCACCATGCTGACCGGCACCCACGATGTGCTTTGCCCGGACATCCTTCAGTTTGACAAAAAGCTGGACGCGCTGGGCATTGACCACGCCCTTTACGTTTTTGAGGGCATGGTCCACGACTTCATCGCCTTCCCCATCCCGCAGGCGAAGCCCGCGCAGGAGCTGGTCATCCGGCTGCTGAATCGCTGACCGCCTGCCGAGTCGTACATCGTCCGTCTCTCGCATACAGCTGACCGTCAATGGCAACGTTTCGCACAAGAAGCTGTGCAAAGCGGCTGTCAGATTTGGTGCAGCTGTCACTTGAAGATTTTTCACGGGAAAGTATAATAAGAAGTACCGGAACAAAGGCGTTCCGCAAGGGTAAAGTCTGCCCTTGCGGGGCGCTTTTCTTTTTTGTCAGAATGCGGAGGGTGCCGCATCCGGTGAGGATTTTATAAAGGATGGGAAAGTCTATGGAAAACTTTACAGAGCAGAAAAACACCCTTGGTCTGTATGATCCACAGTTTGAGCACGATGCCTGCGGCATCGGCGCTGTGGTGGACATCAAGGGCCGCAAGAGCCACCAGACCG
>ERZ1034998.2044-NODE-2044-length-11372-cov-16.366352_pt1 | contig 11372 bp, 9 predicted proteins | sample MGYA00520621_ERZ1034998 | MGnify/ENA primary metagenome ERZ1034998 (study PRJEB33766, sample SAMN09781748) | gut metagenome | biome: gut microbiome | host: Homo sapiens | place: Madagascar | study: EMG produced TPA metagenomics assembly of the PRJNA485056 data...
ATTTGCTGTCGCAAATACCCGGACCCGGCCGGTCGTCTGATGACGACTTATTAACCTCACCATTCAAGGGGGCACATCAGGGCCTGCGGGCTTTCCATCGCCGCCCGGCCTCCCTGCCCGCCAACTCCTGCCCGGCATCTGATGACCTATCTCAATCCCCCTAACCCCCTTTTCAAGGGGGCATATCAGGCCTCCGTGCGCACCAGAGCGCATGGCCACCGCTTCGCTGTTCTTCGGCCGGCATCTGATGATGCCCTGTCAATCCTTCGGACTGTGCTTTTTCGCTTGCCCAGTCCTGAAAAAGTTTCCGATGTTGAATGGTGTGCACAGTGCGTAATTAACTATGTATCAGTGTTTTAGATGTTTTCAGAGTTACCAAGATTTCAACTCTGATTTCAGTTAAATGATTGATATTCAGCTATTTGTAGGTTGCGCCACATGTGGCTGGCAGCAAGGTTGCCCCCGTGAGGACTTGCCGCCCTCGGCACTAGAGGGAGGCGCCTGCGAAGCAGGAGGGCCTGGTCCTCGCGGGGGCTTCTTGCTGCCGCACGTGCCATCTCCGCAAAGGCAGCCCTGCCCGCCAGCTTCGGCCCGGCATCTGATGACTTGTCTCAATCCCCCCATCCTTGTTGTTTTATTGGGACTCTGTCCCAAACCCTGACGCTCCGCGCGGCCTTTGCGTCCTCCACGTATTTGCTGCCGCAAATACCCGGACCCGCTTGTCTCAATCCCCCTAACCCCCTTTTCAAGGGGGCACATCAGGCCTCCGTGCGCACCAGAGCGCATGCCACCGCTTCGCTGTTCTTCGGCCGGCATCTGATGATGCCCTGTCAATCCTTCGGACTGTGCTTTTTCGCTTGCCCAGTCCTGAAAAAGTTTCCGATGTTGAATGGTGTGCACAGTGCGTAATTAACTATGTATCAGTGTTTTAGATGTTTTCAGAGTTACCAAGATTTCAACTCTGATTTCAGTTAAATGATTGATATTCAGCTATTTGTAGGTTGCGCCACATGTGGCTGGCAGCAAGGTTGCCCCCGTGAGGACTTGCCGCCCTCGGCACTAGAGGGAGGCGCCTGCGAAGCAGGAGGGCCTGGTCCTCGCGGGGGCTTCTTGCTGCCGCACGTGCTATCCCCGCAAAGGCTTCCCTACCAGCCAGCTCCGACCCGGCATCTGATGATGCCTTGTTCGTTCACAGTAATTCACAGACTTACAGCTACGTAATCCTATCTTGGCGCGATTACGCGCGACGCGTAAGTTGTTGATTGTTAATACTTTAGGCATTTTCAGAGTTGCCAAAATTCCAACTCTGAAAATGCCTAAAGAGCTGATATATAGCTTATTATAGGTTGCGCCCAATGTATCGTCCTGAAAACAGTTTACCTAAAAAAGGATAGCCCGGGCAGCGACAAGGTCTGCGGCGAATTGCGAAGCATCTGAGCCGAGCGGGCCCTTGCCGCAGCCCGAGCGTTTTTTTGAGTATTACTAAGCCCGCCAAGTTGAGAAATACCGGAGGGTGTTATATCTTTGTAGATATTTTGAAATAGCGTCAGTTAATAACGGAAGATATAACATGTTGAATAAGATTTTTTCATGTCTGGCAGCACTTCTTTGTGCTTCAGGCGCTTCAATGCCGATGAGCAATGCCGGTGAACTCTCTTCGGGCTCTTTGCGGTCTTCAAGTTCGCCAAAAACTCCAACTCCTTCATCTGCTTCGAGAACAGATACCTGCCTGAAGGACGGGTGGCGGTTCCATCGCGGAGAGGCTGACGGGGCTTTCATGCCGGTTTATGACGACTCCGGATGGGAAAGCGTGAGCGTGCCGCATGACTGGGCCATAACCGGGCCTTTCAGCATTGAAAATGACCTTCAGAACGTGCAGATAGTGCAGAATATGGAGACGAAGGCATCGCTCAAGACCGGTCGCACCGGCGGTCTGCCATATGTGGGCGTGGGCTGGTACAGGACCGAGTTCAATGTCCCGGACGGACTGAAAGCGGAACTGCTGTTCGACGGCGCGATGAGCGAGGCGCGGGTTTATGTCAATGGTCATGAGGTCTGTTTCTGGCCTTATGGTTACAGCCCGTTCCACTGCGACGTCACCCCGTATCTGAACAAGTCCGGCTCCAATGTCCTGGCTGTCAGGCTGGAGAACCTTCCTTTTTCTTCCAGATGGTATCCGGGTGCAGGCCTTTACAGGAATGTCCACCTGATCTGCACATCTGCCAATGCCCATATTCCGGTCTGGGGAACATTCGTCACCACCCCTTCCGTGCATAATGATATGGCATCGGTCTCACTCGAAATTGCATTGCAGTCAGACAAGGAAAACATTGACATAGAATATATTACGGATATTTATTCTCCGGAAGGCGAGAAAGTGGCATCGAGGCGGTCTGTGGCATTGTACCATAAAGGCGACAGCCATGTGCAGAAATTCCTGGTGAAAGAGCCGAAACTGTGGGCACCGGAGCACCCTTACCTTTATAAGGCATTGACCCGTATCCTGGTGGGCGGAACCGTGACGGACGAATATGAGACGTGCTTCGGCATTCGCTCGATCGAGATCATCCCGGAGAAGGGCTTTTACCTGAACGGCGAGCACCGGAAGTTCAAGGGCGTCTGCAACCATCATGACCTGGGGCCTCTAGGTGCGGCCGTGAGTGTGCCGGCGTTGAGGCATCAGCTGACAATGCTGAAGGACATGGGCTGTGATGCGGTCCGCACATCGCACAATACGCCTGCGCCCGAACTTGTCCGTCTTTGTGACGAGATGGGTTTCATGATGATGGTGGAGCCTTTCGACGAGTGGAATGACGCGAAATGCGAGAACGGGTATCACCGCTATTTCGACGAGTGGGCAGAGCGTGACATGATAAGCATGCTCCACGCTTTCAGGAATTCCCCGTCAGTGATCATGTGGAGCATAGGCAATGAGGTTCCGTCCCAATGCTCTGCCGAAGTATACAAGACGGCATCGTTCCTTCAGTCCATCTGCCACAGGGAGGATCCGACGAGGCTTGTCACTTGCGGCATGGACCAGGTCAATTGCGTGCTTTCCAATGGGTTTGCGGCCCAGCTGGACATCCCGGGGATCAATTACCGCACTTTCCGTTACAAGGATTGTTATGAACAGTTGCCTCAGGGACTTGTGCTCGGTTCGGAAACGGCATCTACCGTAAGTTCGAGGGGCACATATCATTTCCCGGTAGAGAAGGCGTTCAGCGTGATGCACCCTGACCATCAGACCTCGGGCTACGATATGGAAGCCTGCAACTGGTCGAATATCCCGGATGTGGACTTCGCCCTTGCCGATGATTATCCTTGGACAATGGGACAGTTCGTCTGGACCGGTTTCGATTATCTGGGCGAGCCGAGCCCTTACGATACTGATGCATGGCCGAACCACAGTTCCATGTTCGGAATCATTGACCTGGCCTCCATTCCGAAGGACCGATATTGGCTTTACCGCAGCATCTGGAACACGGAAAGCCCTACACTTCATATAGTTCCGCATTGGACCTGGCCGGGCCGAGAAGGTCAGGTGACGCCGGTTTACGTCTATACTTCATGGCCTGAGGCCGAGCTGTTTGTCAATGGTGTTTCTCAGGGGCGTCGTTCCAAAGCGTCACCGTCCGCGCCTTGCGAAGGTCTTCAGGATGAGGCGGTTGAGGGACGTTATCGTCTGATGTGGAATGACGTGGTTTACCGGAAAGGTGAGCTCCGCGTCGTGGCCTATGATGCGAATGGCAATGTCGCTGCTTCGGAGTCTGTCCGCACTGCCGGCAAGCCGTATGCTCTCAGTCTGGAGTGTGACAGGGATTCCATTGCCCGAGACGGCGAAGACCTGGCGTATGTGACTGTAAGTGTGGTAGATAAGGACGGCAATACCGTGCCTGCCGACACGCGCGAAGTATTCGCCTCAGTGTCCGGTGCCGGCGAGTTCCGCGCCATCGCCAACGGTGACCCGTGCTCGCTCGAACTTTTCCATCTCCCGCACATGCACCTCTTCGCCGGCAAGCTGACCGTAATAGTCCGCTCCCACGCCGGCGCCGAAGGCCCGATCATATTGAAGGTCAATGCTAAAGGCCTGAAGTCTGCCGTGCTGGAGCTGTAGCGTTACCTCGCTATCCACTTCTCGACGGTGCGGGTCTGCGAGGAAATGTTCACGCCGACTTTGACGAGATTCTTGCCTTCCTCGAATTTGTAAGGAAGCATATAGCCCTTGTCATCAATCTGCTTGAGCGCATCTTCCGCCGAACCGTCCACCTTGAATTCGAAGACATAGATGCAATTGTCTGTGTAGCAGACGGCGTCAGCCCTGCCGATGGCGGATTTTACTTCCGTGCGGATATAGAAACCGAGCAGCGAGAAAATCAGGTAAATAATTGTCTGATAATGTTTTTCAGTCTTGTTCTCCAAATCGTTAGGTATTCCGGCAAGGTACGCCTGTAACTTCTCCATAGCCAGGTCAATGTCCTGCGAGTCCATTGCTGCATAGAAATGTGCCACGAATCCGGACGCAGTGCCGGTCTTGCTTGGGTACTCTCCCAAAAGTCCTCTCGTGAAGCCGATCTTGACTTCCTTGTTCGGATATCCGAGCGTATAGAGCTGCATTCTCTCGTCGTATGACTTGATGGTCAGGTAACCGGTCTGATAAAGCATTGGCAATGAATTCTCCGAAATCTCCGGCGAGACGTCAAAATCTGATTGCGGGACGAGCGGGATATTGTCCAGCGTAGTCTCGTCGATAGGGTTTTTCCGTAGTCTTTCGATTAGATAAGTCGGGGTGCCGGTGTCGAACCAGTAACTGCCGAAATTCTTGTCTGACAATGCATTGAGAAGGCTGTACGGATTATAAATATCTTCTGATTTGCCGCAGAAGTGATATCCGTCATAATTGGCTTTCAAGTGGCCGATTGCTTCTGCGAATGTGATACCCTGCTCGTCTGCAAGTGCTTGCACTTCCGGCTCCATGTCGTTCTCCAGTTCCGTCTGGGAAATTCCACAAATGGCGGAATACTGTGGCATCATCGAGATATTCTTTAGATTGTTCAGCTCACTGAAAATGCTGAGCTGTGCAAATTTGTTGATTCCGGTAAGGAAAACGAACCGCAGATACGGGTCAAGGCTCTTTATCGGGCTGTAGAAATTCCTCATTATCTGCCTGAGAACCGGTAACTTGCCCTTGTCGTTCATCACGTCCAACAGAGGTGCGTCATATTCGTCAATGATGATGACGGCTTGCTGCCCGGTCTGCTCGAAAGCTGCTTTGATCAGGAATTCCAGTCGCGCGTTTACATCGACTTCATCCACATTCGGGAGCTTTCCATAAATGGCCTCATACCCTTCCAGTTTATATCCGAGGGTGCGTACCAGCTGCTCCTCATTCAAATGCTTGGCCGTGGACATGTCGAAATGAAAAACCGGATGTTTCGTCCATTCCTTCTTCACCTCGCCCGCTTTCAACCCCTCGAAAAGTTCCTTCCGGCCCTCGAAATAGCAATGGAAAGTAGAAGACAGCAATGACTTTCCGAACCTGCGCGGTCGGCTCAGGAAAACGTACTGGTATTTATTGGCAATTCCATCAATATATCCGGTTTTGTCGATATACAGGTAATTGTCCTCAATGATTTTGTCAAACGTCTGTATCCCAATCGGAAATCTTCTAATCGTTGTCTCCATAGTCCAAAACTTTACACATCTCCAAAGATAGCAATTTTTTTATGATTACTTTCTTTAAAAAACTTCACGTCAATTTTTTATTTACGGAAAATTCACTATATTTGCGCCGCATTTTGGGCCTTTGAAGAAAGGTCCGCGAAAAAGCAGTAGCTTTTGGTGCAATGGGGTCTAGTCCGGGCATCCGGACCAAGACTGAGTAACACATTTTAAACAAATTAAAGAAATGAAACATTTCGTATTGAAAGGCCAGGTCCGTGAGGTCGGCAACAAGGCGGTCATCAAAGAGTACCGCAAACAGGGTCTCGTACCATGCAACATCTATGGTTCAGGTGTAGAGAACATTCTCTTCACAGTTACTGAAAAAGATCTCAAAGGTCTTACCGACACTCCTGCATCATACATCGTTGACCTCGAGCTCAGCAACGGCCAGAAATACAATGCAGTTATCCACGAGCTTCAGTATCACCCGGTAAAGGACAACTGCCTTCACGCAGATTTCCTCGCTGTCAATGAGGAGAAACCTATTTCCATCATGGTTCCTATCACCATCACTGGTCATGCAGCCGGTGTACGTGCCGGTGGTAAGTTCTACAAGCTGGTTCGTGAACTGAAAGTCAGCGCTCTTATGAAGGACCTTCCTGATGAGCTTGTCATCAACATCGACAAACTTCAGATCGGCAAGAGAATCGTAGCAGGTGACCTCAAGTATGAGAATGTCAATGTAGTTTCTCCTAAGGGAACTATCATCTGCACAGTCAAGTCTTCACGTCAGGTTGCAGCTCATATCGAGTATGAGGAAGCTCTTGACGCGGCTATGGAGGAAGGCGTACATCACGCAGAAGCTCCGGCAGCTCCGGCAGCTGAGGCTCCAGCTGAGGCATAATCGTGCAGCTATAAACTTTACAGGACGGGGCGGAATCGACTTTCCGGTCCGTCCTGTTTTCTTGGTAGGCGGGGACTTTTCCTGGTGCGCGACGAAATGACAATAACCGCAGACAAGGCGAAACTTTCTGCGGACAGAATCGGAGAACGAGTATGAATTACCTTGTAGTAGGACTTGGAAATATCGGCGCGGAGTATGCGGACACGCGCCACAACGTAGGGTTTATGGTGCTGGATGCATGGGCTTCAGCCGCAGGTGCCACTTTCACTACCCAGCGCTATGGAGACGTGGCCGAAGTGTCATTCAAAGGTCGGGACATCACCCTCCTCAAGCCCTCCACATATATGAACCTCAGCGGCAATGCCGTTCGATATTGGGTCAATAAACTGAAACTTCCGCTGGAGAACGTCATCGTGATCTGCGATGACCTGAATCTTCCTTTCGGCACATTGAGAATGCGCAAGAAGGGGAGCGACGGCGGCCACAACGGACTCAAGAACATTCAGGAACTCCTCGAGACGCAGGAGTATCCGAGAATCAGGATCGGCATTGGCAATGATTTCCAGAAAGGCAGACAGGTAGATTTCGTGATAGGTCCGATGTCCGCAGAGGAGAAAGAGAAAATGCCTGAAATATGCGACTCTGTCATAGATGGCGTCAAGGCGTTTGTGACAATCGGCATCGACAGGGCCATGAATTGCTTCAATACTGCTAAAAAATAGTTTCGTACGGGGTTAATCGTTGTAAAAAGTTAAATAATTGCTTGCATTTTCAGGATTTTTACATAAATTGCAAAGGATTACCAAAATCAAGCAACTTAATGTTTAACAAATAACTATAGTAACAATGAAAGAACTTGTTGAGAAAATCAAAGCTGAGTACGAGGAATTCGTTGCTAATGCAGACGCTCAGGTAGAGAAAGGCAATAAGGCTGCTGGTGCTCGCGCACGTAAAGCTGCTCTTGCTCTTATGAAGGATTTTAAAGAATTCAGAAAAGTTTCTGTAGAGGCAAGCAAATAATCGCTTACTCTTTATAAAAGCTTTAAAGACTATGGATGGCAATCGGAGAGATTCCGGTTGCCGTCCTTTTTTTGCGCATTTTGTAATCCGCAACTTGTCCGGTGGAAGGCGGGTTTTTACGGACGAATGCGACGAATCCGCAACTTGTCCGGCGAAAGGCGGGTTCTCACGGACGAAGTTGCCTTCCCGCCCCTACATACTCGAGATGACCTTCATGATAAAAAGAAGCAGGGACGCGCTGCTGTCAGTAAGCGAGATGAGAAAGTCCGGGCAGATGCCTATGGCGAACAGGACTGAAGTGCTGACAGACAATAACATGACGGCACTTGTCAATGGCAGCGACAGCAGATTCGTCAGCAGAAAGTACTTTGGAAACGTACCGAATTTCCACCAGGCGAGAGGGCCGGTGAATACCTGGCACGAAATCGTCAGCGCAGCCGCATCCCAAATCTTGCGCGGTGCGGCCGACACTATTGTTTTCATCCACGAAGTCCAGCAACGCCTCGCGCGGCAGCAGCCCTTGTCGATCATCACGCCCTCCAGCCCGTCACTTTCTGTTAGGCCGGCGCCCTTTTCGATAAGCATGTCGCCAGCGGCCTCCTCCTGCGGATACCATTTTTTCAATACTGGATACAGCAGGAAGATGCCTGCCATCGCCAGGTAGGAAAGCTGGAACCCGGTCGAACTGATCACCTGGGGATTGATGGCCGTCTGGATGAAAAGTGCAGCACAATACACACGGAGCGGATTGTTGCTGCGGTGAGTCAGACGTGCAGTCTCATTGACAAGGATGAAAAGGAACGCCCTCACAAGCGACGGACTTGCCCCGGTAGCCAAAGTGTATATCCCACATAACGATATGATAATCATACTCCTGACGGCCTTTACCGTGGGATGCTTTCCGAAAATGGAAGTCACCTTAAGCAGGATGCCGTAGATGATGCCGAGATGCAGCCCCGACAGCGCGAGGATGTGCGACGCCCCGCTGTCACGGAAACTGTTCATGACGCTGCTGTCCAGCGAAGACCTGTCACCAGTCAGCAGGGCATTGACAAGAGGCGCAGTCCCCTCGTGCGGAAACGGAATCGACGAAATCATTGACCTGAAATCAGCCGCAAGGCCCGCGAAAAGCGGTTTTTCGGCGACAGCCCCGAGCCTTGTCAATGTCGATGTCGCGGCGCAGAAAACGCCTGACGTCAGGAACAACAGCAGGATTTCCGCTTGCCGGCGATCCGCTGAAGTGATGACTGTCAATGTCAATGCGACCAGTAGGGAAGTGGCGGAGGAAATGTATGCGGCGTGCATGGAAATACGGCTCAGGAGCAGTCCGGATGCCGCCCCGAAGGTAAATGCCAATGCAAGTGGCTTTATGTCCGCAGTTTCTGTCATAGGTACGCGCTCAGTTACTCGACCGTTGGAGGTCATTTCCTTGCTAAAGTAGTGAATTCTTTTTAACTTTGCCGCGTCGAATCCGAAAAAATAGAAACAAAAACTATAGTTATGATAATTCTTGTAATCAATTGCGGAAGTTCATCGATTAAGTATCAGCTCCTTGATATGAAAAACGATGACGTCTATGATGTCCTTGCGAAGGGTATCGTAGAAAAAATCGGACTGGAGATGGGTTGTCTTCAGCACACGGCTACAGGTAAAGAGAAGGTAGTGAAAGACCTCCCGGTTCCTGACCACAAAGTCGGAATGCAGCTCGTGCTTGAGGCACTTACCGACAGTGAGCACGGTGTCCTCAAATCACTTGACGACATCGAGGCCGTAGGACACAGAATCGTGCATGGTGGAGAATATTTCTCATCAAGCGCCCTCGTAAACGAAGACGTGATGAAGAAAATCGAGATCTGCTGCGACTTCGCACCGCTCCACAACCCTGCGCACATCCTCGGAATCAGAGCCGTTCAGGCCGTGCTTCCTTCTGTGCCTCAGGTAGTTACCTTCGATACCGCATTCCATCAGACCATCCCTGCATACGCATATATGTATGGCCTTCCGTATGAGGATTACACCAAGTACAGAGTCCGTAAATACGGTGCACACGGAACAAGCCACCAGTTCGTGGCTGAGAAAGGCGCCAAGTTCGCCGGGCTGGACATCAACAATTCCAAGATCATCACATGCCATATCGGCAACGGCAGCTCCATCACGGCCATCGTGAACGGCAAGTCAGTGGATACTTCCATGGGCTTCACTCCGCTCGACGGCGTCATCATGGGAACAAGATGCGGCAGCATTGACCCTAACGTGGTTCCGTACCTGATGAAGAAAGAAAACCTCACACCGGATGAAATGACCGAGGTGATGAACAAGAAATCAGGCTTCCTCGGAATTTCAGGAGCTTCTTCTGATGCCAGAGACCTCGACGCGCTTGCAAATTCAGGCGACCAGAGAGCCAAGCTTGCACTCAAGATGCTGACTTACGGCATTATCAAGTATATCGGTCAGTTCGCTGCAGTCATGAACGGAGTTGACCTTATCATCTTCACCGGAGGTATCGGTGAGCACAACAGCCGTCTGCGTCGCAGAGTATGTGAGAACTTCTCATATCTCGGCCTCAAATTCGACTATGAAGCAAATGTCGCATGGGGAGAGGATGCCATCATTTCATTGCCTGATTCCAAGGTGAAAGTGGCTCTCATCACCACCGACGAAGAGATTGTCATTGCACGTGATACAATGCACATCGTTCAAAGCGAAGAGGAAAACTAATTAGAGGAAAAATATGATCACAAGTTTCTCAGATGTATTTGCAGAACTCAAGGAAAAAGGTGTCTGCAAAACGATGGTCGCTGCATGGGCAGTGGACGAGCATACCATTGAAGCAGCTTCACAGGCTGTGGATCTCGGATTCATCAAAGCTGTTCTCGTAGGTGACGCCGCTCTTATCAATGAAGTTTGCGTCAAGAGAGGTATCGACGCAGCCAAATTCACTATCGTGGACAATCCTGATGAGCTGAAGGCTGTTGCACAGGCAGTCCAGATGGTTCATGACGGCGAAGGTGACGTTCTCATGAAAGGACTTTGCTCTACAGACAAGTTCCTTCGCGCCATCCTTAACAAGGAGACCGGTCTCCTTCCTCCGAAAGGCCTTCTCAGCCACGTAGGAGTAATCGACAGCCCGAACTATCACAAGCTCATATTCCTTACCGACATGGCAGTGGTTCCGCTTCCTGATCTGCGTCAGAAGATGAAACTCACGAACTACATCGTGAAAGTTGCCAAGTCATTCGGCATCGCGAAGCCGAAGGTTGCGTTCGTCGCAGCTTCAGAGCAGGTTCTCGATTCAATGCCGGCTTGTATGGAAGCTGCTGCATTGGCCAAGATGGCAGAGCGCGGACAGATCAAGGGCTGCATCGCTGACGGTCCTCTCGCACTCGACGTGGCTATCGACAAGGAATCTGTTGAGATCAAGAAGCTTGTCAGCCCTGTAGCAGGTGACGCTGACTGCCTTGTATTCCCTAACATCGAGTCTGCGAACGTGTTCTGGAAGACGAATTCAAAGCTTTCTACAGGCGTGCGTCAGGCAGGTATGCTCGTAGGAACGACTGCTCCTTGTATTCTTGCAAGCCGTGCGGACAGCGTGGATACCAAGCTCAATTCTATCGCAGAAGCGGTTATGAGCGTTCTCTAGCGCTTAGCTACATATAGACAGAAGAGGCTGACCCAAAAGGGTTGGTCTCTTTTTTTTATATAGGGTGTCGTAGAGTTGTCGGAAGGCTCCGACAGAGTTCCGCTTCGCTCCATCCACCCTCCGGAACTTCGTTCCTCCGGGAGCCGC
>ERZ1034998.2046-NODE-2046-length-11362-cov-4.584505_pt1 | contig 11362 bp, 5 predicted proteins | sample MGYA00520621_ERZ1034998 | MGnify/ENA primary metagenome ERZ1034998 (study PRJEB33766, sample SAMN09781748) | gut metagenome | biome: gut microbiome | host: Homo sapiens | place: Madagascar | study: EMG produced TPA metagenomics assembly of the PRJNA485056 data...
AGATCATTCAGAATATGGAGGCACTTGAGGATGAGTATCTTGCAGGAATCTTAGAGCAGGGACAACAGAACAAGCCGGGAGCTTCTTCCGCCGAGGCAAAGCGCAAAAAGCAGGAGGCAATGCGCAGGGAACAGGAACGGCGCAAAAAGAAAAAACGCCTGACCATTTTTTACTGTGTGCTCGCAGTCCTCATTGTGTGCGGCATCGGAGTGGGACTCTACATCAGGCATACGATCGATGTGGAGCATGCCAATTCTGCGGATTATCAGATCATGAAGGCACAGGAGGCATACGCAGCCGGCGACTATAAGACAGCGATCACCTATTATGAGAATGCCTGCAATTTGGACAACAGCAATCTGGAGGTAAAGCTCGCGCTTGCGGGGCTGTATTTTGAACGTAAGGATTACGATTCCGCGCTGCTTCTGTATCTGGAGGTGCTTGAGGCAGATCCGCAGAATGTGAAGTGCTACCAGAATCTGATCGCAATCTATGAATATAAGAACAAGACGGATGAGATCATCGCACTCAGCAAGAACGTCACAGACCCGGATATTCTGGCACTGTTTTCGGATTACATCGTCAATGCCCCAACCTTTAGTGTGGAGGGTGGCAAGTACAATAAATACCTTGAAGTGGCACTTGCATCCGATGCTGACAATACGATCTACTACACGATGGACGGCACAGATCCGTCCGTATATGGCAGGATCTACCGCGAGCCGTTGTCTCTTGACAAGGAGGGCGAGTTCTCCATCCGCGCGGTATGCGTAAACACGAAGAAGCTGTATAGCGACATCGTGGTGGAGGATTATGTGATCGATATTCCGGCACCGAGCATGCCGGTGGTTACACCAAATGGCGGAACCTTTGACGAGGAGACCTTGGTTTCCATTACTGTTCCACAGAATTGCACCGCTTACTATACCTGGGACGGCACGATACCAAGCGTGCTTTCCGATAAGTACATCGCGGAGATGCCGGTTCCGGACGGCAACAACATCCTCTCTGTTATGATCGTGGATGAAAAGACCGGAAAGTGGAGCGAGATCTACCGCGGCAGATTCGTATATTACCCGGTTACGGATGCGGATGTGCCGGCAGACGGTGAAGTCTCTGCTACCGGAACAATCGTGCCGGTGGATGGCAGCGCAGATGCATCGGCAGATAGCCAGACGGACACCGGTGCTGCGGCAGATGGCGTGCAGTAGTATATCAGGCGTTTTGCGATAAATGCCCCAGAATAAGAAGAATTGACCCCAAAAGCATCAGACCAGCGGCGCTGGCTGGTGCTTTTTTGATCCGTTTCTGACTGAATCGAACCGATTATGTACGGAAATGTAATTGACATAGGAAAGAAGATTATATAAAATAATTGAGACGGAGTGTATCAAAATGGAAAATAATACAAACAAGACACCAAAGAAATTAGAAAAAGAGGCGATCCGGAACAAAAAGATTATTGATACGGCATTTCAGATCTTTGTGGAGAGGAAGATCGAGCCGGTCAGCATGGGCGAGATCGCAGATGCGGTGGGAATTGGCAGAGCAACCTTGTTCCGCTGTTATTCCAGCAAGCTGGAGCTTGTCATAGCGGTATGCTCGGCGAAGTGGAAGGAATACTTCGATGCGCTGGATGAGGTACGACCGATCTCATCCGTCGGGGATATCCCCGCGATCGGACGTTTTATATTTACGCTGGACAGCTACATCGATATGTACCAGAACCACAAGGAATTGCTGCAATTCAATGATAATTTTAACCACTATGTAACGCATGAGAAGGCAAAGGCGGAGATGTTCGAGGAGTTCCACCGCTCGCTATATTCCGCAAACACCAGATTTCACCTGATGTTTGAGAAGGCGAAGGAGGACAAGACCTTCCGCACGGACATCCCGGAGGAGATTTTCTTCCGAGTGACGCTGCATTCCATGATGGCAACCTGTGCGCATTACGCGGGCGGTTTTATCTGGGGAGCCGAGGACAACAAGGATTACACGGCAGAACTGGTTCTGCAGAAGGAAATGATCATAAATTTTGCAAAGGGTTAGAGAGGACAAGGTATTATGAAAGTAAATGGAGTAGCTAAAAAAGTAAAAAGGGGCACGGCGCTGCTTCTTGCCGGATTGATGATGCTGTCATCCGTGGACATATCCGGGCTTGAAGTAAATGCGGCGGAGGAGAGCGTGTATGAGGCAGGCGCAGCTAATGCGCAGGCGGAAAACGGTGCGCGCATAGAGAAGTCCGATGCAGACGCGCAGGCGGAAAACGGCGCGCACTTAAAGGAGTCCGATGCGGACGCGCAGGCGGAAAATGGTGCAAGCTTAGAGGCGTCCGATGCAGACGCGCAGGCAGAAAATGGCGCAAGCTTAGAGGTGTCCGATGCAGACGCACAGACGGGAAACGACGCGCTCTTCGAGGAGTACGGGGTAGAAACGCAGGCGGATGACACGGCGGCAGAAGGGAATATCATCATCACAAAGCAGCCGGAGGACATCACTGTATTTGACGGCTATACGGAGCAGCCTGTTCTTTCAGTAGAGGCGATAGATGCCACAGGCTCTGGCAAACCTCTTACTTATCAGTGGTATACCGTTTCATACATACCTGAGAGGTGTGAGCGATTGATAAATGGGGAAAACCAAAATAGCTATAAGATCAATATGGGAATACCTTATAGTACGTACACTTATTTTTGCCGTATTACCTGTGGTGAATATACGGTGGATTCAAGAGATGCCTATTTTACGGTAAATTCCGGAATTGTGCAGGTCGCAATTAATGGAAACATCAACCGCTATGATTCCTGGGATGATGCAATGACGGCATTACAAAAAGCTTCTGAAGATGGTTCACTGAAGGATTCCAAAGTAACAATTAAGCTGATGTGGAAAGAGACTACAACTTCCAATGTTTATTCTATTGACTTTGACGGAGCAGAAGTTGAGTTAGGAGGAATTGGAGGATATGTAGGGGGAAATTCAAGCGAGGCATTGCTGAAAATAAATAATGCGAAGAATATTATTGTTAATAAGCAATTTACGGATAGATTAAATAATAAAAGTGGTGCTGATATTTCTCTAAATAATTCCACTATGGATTTAGAGGGCAGGGTAAAGCATCTGATACTAGATCAAAATGCAACACTGTATATACATGATGACGCAGACGTATATTATATAACAATAAATGGTACTGGAAATGTGATTGTTTCAGAAGATAATAGCGACTACGCGACTCATGAAGTTTCAGTGGGAGAGGCTGCGGATGTAAATATTTATCATAAAACGGAAGAGAGTTTTAATTCTTTTGAGATATCAGAAAATACAGCTAGTGTAAAACATTGGTTCCTCATTACACTGCCTGATAATATGACACAGGACGAGGCACTTCCTTTGATAGAAAATAAAGACAGTATTACCACCTATGATGGCGATATCTATGGAGCATCAGGGGAAACAGTTACAGTGGGGGATAATATCTGTGCATATACTTTTGTTGGTTCGGAACAGATAAATGAAATAACTGATAATCAGTTTACGATGGGTGGAAGTGAAGAAAACGGATATCCGGTTATTCTTCTTGCACACAATGCGGACGGGGATGGTGGTACTTGCTCAATCTGCCATAAGACAAGTATCTCAGCAACCTATGCGAACGGCTACCTTACGATCAAAGGCTTGGAAGGGCGTACCTATGACACCTATCCGCAGATTTTGTCAAAAATCACATTGACAACCGAGGGCGGAAGCAAGGTGCTTACTGCCCCACAATATAACCCTAGGCAGGGGCATGGCTCAGTGGGATTCGGCGGAGATAATCCTGCAAATAGCGATGCGGCGTATACCGTGGTATATAAAAATAACGTAATCCCATACGCTCTGAAAGAGGGCGATGCAGGCTTTGACAAGGAAAAAGCACCTCAGGTAACCATTACCGGAAAGGGCGATTATGCAGGTTCTCTTACCCTTTACTTTACGATTGGGGAAGGAGAGATGCGGCTGGGGGATTTTGAGGTATGCGGATCTGGCAGTGTGACGATATACGATGGTTGCAAGCATAGGGCATGGAATGGAGGTAGCACTGCAATCCTGTTTAAACGGGATCCGTATGATAAAGAGCAGTTTCCTGCACTGGGGGAGAGAGAATATATTTATACTTGCACCCCGCCGGATGCAAAGAATTATTGGTATGGCGCGGTACGCTTTGAATATCCAAATAAAATAGAATACAGTACAGATGATCAGAAAACATGGATACTAGAAAGAGAAGATGGTGAGGCAGGAAATAAGGAAAATATGTACATGCTTACCGATGCCGGAAAATATCCTTTCTATATCCGCGTGACCAATAGATATTGTGGCACACTGATTTCAGATGAACAAATTGCAAAGATTACACCAAGAGATTTATCGGAAAATGGAATTACGCTGGAAGAGCTTTCGGACGTGACAGCATACTATACCGGCAGGCTGGTGCTTCCGACTGATTGGGACGAGAAGATCACCGATACCGGTCTGGACGGAGGTGTAGGCGACTACACCTTGGTCAAGGGCAAAGACTTTACAGTGTCCGGTTCAGGTAATACAGATGTCACAGAGGATGGCAGCAAGGCAACGATCATCTTTACCGGAACCGGAAATTATACCGGAGAACTTAAAGCAGAGTTTGATATAGAATATGCCTTTTCTGCGGAGCAGACCACTGCGTCTAAGAATGTCTGGTACAATCAGCCGGTTAAACTGGACAGTCATGCGGCTGCAGATATTACGCGGAAGAGCGCAGATGCACCTGTAATCTTTACGACAGAAGCAAAGGAAGGGATTTTAACCGAGCCTCTGACCTATTACGGTAGTCTTACGGATGCAATAAACGGTACGAATCCGGTGGAAGAGATTACCGGGGAGGGCGAGGTCACAAGGACGCTCTACGTTAAAGATGCTGCCGGTTACATCAGCGAACCGGTGGAGGTAACCGTACACATTGACACCACCGCACCGACCTGGGGAGACGATGACCAGACGGAAGGTTATGGTATCAACATCAGGACGAACTGGTGGCATACCTTCCTGAATAAGGTTAGTTTCGGCTTATTCTACAACGATAAAACGCTGGATGTGCAGATCGTCGCAGCTGATCCGACCAGTGGCGTTGACAAGTATTACTATTATATCCAGACTGTTTCTGACGAAGCTGCTGCCGGAGAGTATACCGCGCTGACCGGGGCGGAGTTAGACAAGCTATCCAGAGATGTAAACGATGCGACAGAGGGATTTGTTTGTGTTACGGCGAATGCGCGCAACATAGGCACAGCAACGGGTGCGTTAAGCAAGGATGGCACTTATATCATTTATGCCTATGCGGTTGATAAGGCTGGAAATAAGAGCGGCTATATTTCCACAGAGGGAATCGGAGTGGATACAAAGGATCCTGATGTAACGGTAAGCACGCCGTCCAAGGATGACGGCGCATTAAAGGATACAGGGGCGACAATTACGGTTACTCTGGATGAGGATGCAACGCTCATGTACTTCTATGTGGATGAGAATCGGTACAATCTGGTGAATGCAGAAGGAACCTCATATGACTATCTGGTTGAACAAGACGGAGTGATATGGGAATATGTGCAGCCATACGCTGAACCGGAGAACAGACCGGATGCCGGACCGCTTGCAAAGAAGATCGCGGATGGAAAATGGGAAGTACCTTTCGCGCAGAGCGGGGATTTGGTAACTATCGCGAAAGTTTATGGATCAGAGATAAAAGCACCGGCATATAAGTTGGAAGCGAAAAAGGGTGTAAATGAAATTACGGTGACCGGATTGCAGCCAAGTGAGAGGTTTCAGGTATGGATTGCAGCTATCGATAAGGCAGGCAATTTTTCGGGATATAGTGTTACTTCCCTTACCACCACAAAGGCAATCCCGAAGATTACAACAGAACCGAAGCTGACCGGTGTTTACGGAGATACTGCTAAGGATCTGAAGGCGGCAGATGGTGTTGCGGAGTATAACGGTCAGACCGTTGCTGGAACATGGGCGATCACGGACACGGATGCTTCTATTTTAGAGGTAGGTACGACAAAGACCTGTCAGGTGACATTTACTCCGGAGGATACCGATAAGTACGAGAATGTGGTCATGGAGGTTGTTCCGACCATTGAGAAACGTCCGATTACGATCAACGTGCAGGATCAGAACATGAGCGTAACTTACGGCGAGGAGCTGCCGCAGATTTCCACGGATGATTTTGCTATCGCAGATGGCTTCACGTTGGTAGGAAGCGATGATAAAGACACGATCGCGGCAACCTTGGTCATGGTCACTTCGGCTAAGAAGGGATCGGATGCCGGAACGTATGCGTTTACCTTGGAATCCAATAGCCCGAACTATGCGGTGACTGCAAAATATTATGAGAAGTTGGATGATCTCACGATCTCTAAGACTGCCGGAACACTTACGATCAACAAGGCAAAGGGCGAGATTATTAAGGGTGCAGGCTATGAAGAAACTCACAAGGTAATATATGGAGATCCTGCCTTTGCGTTAGCTGCGATTGCTAATCATAGTGAGTCAAAGCTGGTTTATACGGTTAGTAGCTCTCGAAATTCGTCGGGCGTCCTTGTTGCAGATGATCAGATCATTGCCGTGGATGCAGATGGCAACGTTACCATAAAGAATGTAGGAGATGCATATATTACGATCTCGCTGCCGGAATCAAAGAACTATACAAAGTCTGAGCCTTTAAAGGTGTATGTTGAAATTAGGCGTAAGGCTTTATCGCTGAAGGAGAAGCGGGAATATCTGTGCATCAGAGAAAATTCAGACACCATCGACATTGCATCTCTGCTGCCGGAGGATCGTGGCGAGACAACAGTGGGACGTATAGATGTTTCAGCAGGAGAAGGCTTCTTTAGTGTAGAGCCAACACTGCAGGAGGAACTGCTTTCCTATACGATCAGGGAAGGAGATGCAGGTGATTTAGCATCTATTGATGTCCGGGTTGATTCAGACAATTATATAATTGATCTTCATATTACGGTCAGTCGGATAGCTCAGAAGCCGGTTGCACCGCGTGATGCGGTGACCTTGGTAAGCGGTACCCTGACTTATGGGGAGCCTTTGTCCAAGTTGGTCTTTGATGATGTGATATTTATCGATGATAGTATGGCTGAAAGCACTGATGAGAAGATAGTATCCGGAACTCTTGCATGGGTTGAGCCGGATTGTAAACCGACAGCAGGGGAACATAACATGCAGTGGAGGTTTACACCGGATAATGAGGAATATGCACCAACGGATGGAGGTGTGCATTTTACGGTACAGAAGGCTGTGCCAAAGGTAATTGAACTGCCGACTGTTGCAGACCGGGTTTATGCTCCGTCAAAAGCTCTTTTGGACAGTGATCTGACCGGAGGAACCGTGCTTGATGTAAATAAAGAGGCGTTAGCCGGAGCATGGAGCTGGCAGAACGGGGATATTGTTCCAACCGTTGACAATACAGGCTATACCGTAGTATTTACACCGGATGATACCGACAACTACGAGACGGTAACAAAGACCATCGCCGTAAATGTGGCAAAGGCAACACCGGTGATCAAAGAAAATCCGTCCGCTCTTGAGATCACTTATGGCGATAATCTTGGCAAGGCGGCTTTAACCGGTGGAACGGTAACGTATAGTGATTCGGATGACACGGTTGTTGCAGGAGCGTTCACTTGGAAAGACGCTGCGGCAAAACCGGTAGTTGCAGACAGCAACAGCAGGAAATTTACCGTAGTGTTCACACCGGCAGATACCGTAAATTATGAGGCGGTGGAAACACAGATCACAGTCAAGGTAAAGAAAGCGCCTGTTGCACCGGATATGCCGGGCAGCACCATGAATGTGCCGAACAAAACGGAGAAGATAAGCGATATTACCCTTCCGAAGAACTGGGTATGGCAGGATGCGGACAAGGACACTGAACTTGAGGTTGGAGTGACAGTGAGTGCAACGGCTGTTTACACCGGAGCAGATAAGGGCAACTACGAGACGGAGAGCGTTGAGGTAAGCGTTACCCGCTCAGCCTGCGATCATGCAAACACGGAACTTAAAAATGCAAAGGCTGCAAGCTGTCAGGAAACCGGTTATACCGGAGACACTTACTGCAAGGACTGCGGCGAACTGGTTGCATCCGGCACGGTAATCCCGCTGGCAGATCATCAGGGCGGAACAGCTACCTGTATCGCAAGAGCTGTCTGCACTGTGTGCGGCAATGAATACGGAGCAGTCGATGCAGGTAACCATGTTAATACAGAGCTTCGCGGTTTTGCGGAGCCGACCTGTACCACAGACGGCTACACCGGAGACACTTACTGTAAGGACTGTGGCTTACTGCTTACAAGCGGAACGTCAACTGCTGCGCTCGGACACAGCTATACCTCCAAAGTCACCAAGATTCCGACCACAACGGAGGAGGGCGTGATGACTTATACCTGCGATCGGTGCGGTCATTCTTATACCACATCCATCGCAAAGCTGCCGGATAATAGCGGTACGGAGCAGAAACCGTCGCAGGATGCTGACAAGAGCGATAAGGGTGATCAGTCAGAGAGTAAGCCGGGAAGCGGCAAGAACGATAAGACCGATAAGACAGACAAGAACAATCAGAGTGACAAGAACGACAAGTCTGATAAGAGTGATCAGTCAGGAAGTAATTCGGAAAGTGATAAGACTGATAAAACCGACAAGACAGACAAGAACAACCAGAGCGACAAGTCTGATAAGTCCGATAAGGGAGATCAGTCAGAGAGTAATTCGGGAAGTGATAAGACTGAACAGAGCAACGAGAACAATCAGACTGACGCTAACAATCAGTCAGAGAACGCATCCTCTGTCTTACCGTTTGTAAGAGACAATAGTGAGAAGTCCGGCTGGCAGATGATTTCCGATCAGGTGGAACAGACGAACGAAGGCGGCACCGTAGCAATCGATATGAACGGTACGACCACCGTTCCGTCCGACATCTTTGAACAGTTGCAGGGAAAAGATATTGAGATTGTTTTCCAGATGAAGGATGGAATCACTTGGACGATCAATGGTAAAGATGTAACCGACATCAGGGGAGACATCGACTTCGGTGTTACCCTTGGAAGCGACGCGGGCAAAAACATTCCGGTAGACGTTATCAATCAGGTTACCGGGGAGCACTATTCGGTAAATCTGACACTTGCATACGATGGCGAGTTTGGATTTACGGCAACACTTACCGTCAATATGGAAGAAGAGAATGCCGGTTACTATGCAAATCTTTTCTACTATAACCCGGAAAACGATACACTGGAGTTTATGTGCGCAGGAGAGATTGAAGCGGATGGCAATGTTGCACTTACCTTTAACCACGCTTCCGACTATACGATCGTGATCAGTGATACCATTATGGACGGTGAGAATGTGGCAGCAAATGACGCTACCACTGACGACTCGAAGGGCGACGATGCACAAAGCGGTGACACCTCAGTATCCGGCAATGACACCCAGAGTGACGAAGCGCAGAGCGGTGATGTTTCAGCATCCGGCGATGATGCACAGGGTGATGACGTTTCAGCATCCGGCGACAATACACAGGGTGGAGACGTTCCGGCATCCGGTGATGATACGCAGACTGCAACCAACCATGATACTGCATGGAAGGGCTGGTGGGTAATTCTCATCGGCATCGGACTTGTAGTTGTCATTGGTTTTGGAATGTTTGTTCTGAAACGAAAAGACAAAAAGGATTAGTTTAGGCAAAAGCATCGGGATTTTGATGTAGATGCAATCCCGATGCTAAAAATGCCCTATTTTCGGGTGTCGAGCATCGGGATAAAAATTGTACAGCAATCCCGATGCAGAAAATTCTGTAAAACGGCAAAAAAAGCATCGGGAATACAACTCGGCGAGCGATCCCGATGCACCGGCTCAATTTTGAGAAAACAGAAAGCATCGGGAATCATTGTGAGGAAAAATCCCGATGCAACCACTTTAAAATGGCTTAAAAAAGCGATGGCGGATAATTGATCTGCCATCGCTTTTGCCTTGCTTATATGAAATAAAAAATCAAATCTTATTCTTCAACGAAGTGTACGCCGTTTTCGTCCATGCTTGCAATTCTTGCCTGTGAGTAAACATCGAAGCCCTGTGCAACCAGCTTGTCGTGACCCGGCTGGAAGGATTTCTCAATCAGGATACCGATTCCGGCAACGGTCGCATGAGCCATGCGCATCAGGCGGATTGCTCCGGTGGCAGCCTCGCCGTCTGCAAGGAAGTCATCAATGATCAGAACGTGGTCATTTTCATTTATGTATTCCGCAGAAAGTGTAAGCTCATAGGAGGTCTGGGTGGTGAAGGACGTAACCTCGGTCTGGTAGAGATTGCTGTTTAAAATCTTGGAAGGTTTTTTCTTTAAAATGACGAGTGGAACCTTCATAGCCTTTGCTGCCATGAGTGCCGGAGCAATACCGGAGCTTTCGATGGTGACAACCTTTGTGACACCTTTTCCGGCAAAGTGGTTGGCAAAGTCCTCGCCGATCTGCTCCATGAGAACCGGGTCAACCTGCAGATTTAAAAAGCTTCCGACCTTTAAGATGTTCGGTGGGATAACAAGTCCTTCTTTTACAATGCGTTCTTTTAATTCTTTCATGATATATTTTTATACCTCCTTTGTGATCGGTTAAATTATTCCGGGAAAATCGTGGTGTAAAGCTTCTCTGCAAGATGATCCTTAAATTCATCGGAGAGAGAAGGGTATTTCTCGGAAATCAGTGCGCATATCTTGTCGTATCTTGGATAATATAACGCTTCCGGCTCGTCAGAATCCATATCCTCACTGGTGTACTCCTGCATAAAGCCTGTGTACTCCTGCAAAAACCAGTCCGTGATCTCCTTGTCCAGCGACAATTCGCTCTGGGCTGCGCTCTTTAGCTTTTTCATGGCAAGGAAAGAGTGAAGTCCAACGATAAAAAAGATGACAAACAGGATTCCCATGACAACTGACATCAGGATCTTCTGGAAGTCAGCGAGCGGAAGTGGAATGATGCCTAAATCAACAAGTACCAGCAGGATAAGTCCGACTCCGCCTACGATCGTGAAGCTTACCGCGGTGGAACGATTATCCTCTAGCTTGGTGTCCGGATCAATATACATACAAATCCTCCTTAAAGTGTTTGTTATAAAACATATATATGGTATAATGAAATCATGAAAATTACAATATTATGTGTCGGAAAAATTAAAGAAAAATTTTATAGGGATGCGATCGCGGAATACGAGAAACGGCTGAGCCGTTACTGCAAGCTGTCCATTGTTGAGGTAGCAGATGAAAAGACTGAGGAAAATGCGT
>ERZ1034998.2051-NODE-2051-length-11348-cov-4.594085_pt1 | contig 11348 bp, 9 predicted proteins | sample MGYA00520621_ERZ1034998 | MGnify/ENA primary metagenome ERZ1034998 (study PRJEB33766, sample SAMN09781748) | gut metagenome | biome: gut microbiome | host: Homo sapiens | place: Madagascar | study: EMG produced TPA metagenomics assembly of the PRJNA485056 data...
AATCCCACGGTGCGGTCTTCTCATAATATTACTTATCACTCCAAAGCACGGTATGCTTCGTGCGACACCTCCTCTATTTTTATCTCTATACAATGTTTTTCTGCTATGCGTTATACACCTTCGCCGTCAAACGCCGGGATGAAGCTCTCTTCTGCCGCCTCCCCCTCCTGAATAAATCCCTGCTCTACCCCCAGTCCGATCGCATAATCGACGACCTCCTCATATTCCTCGTCCGTGACTTTCCGGTTCAGCTCCGGGTAGGCGCTGACATTTTCCAACGGCGTATACTGGTTCATGATGCTCAGATATATCTGATTGCCGTAGGTTTCATACAGGTATTTTATCACCGCCTTAGAGTCCCTGGTACAGCCCGGCAGCAGCAGGTGACGCACGATAACGCCCTGTCTCATCAGAAGTCCCTCCTCGATCGGGTCTTCTGCTTCGTCTCCGTCAAACACGGGTCTCGGGCACTGGCGCACCATCTCCGCAACCGCCGCTTTGGCCACGTCGGCATAATCCGGAGCGTGTGAATATTTTGCACTGAGCGCAGGACTTATATATTTAAAGTCCGGCAGGTAGATATCCACAAGTCCTTCCAGACTTTTGATCGTATCCGCACTCTCATAACTGCTCGTATTGTAAACGACGGGAAGCCGCAGTCCTTCCTTTTTTGCACGGCGCAATGCCTCCGTAATCTGCGGTGCAAAATGTCCCGGCGTCACCAGATTGATATTATTCGCCCCTTTTTCCTGCATTTCCAGGAATATTTCTGCCAGACGCTCCTTGGTAATCTCCTTTCCTGCCGTCCCGTTTGCGATGCTGCGGTTCTGGCAGAACACACAATGCAGGGCACAGCCGGAGAAAAATACCGCGCCGGAGCCGCTTTTACCGGAGATGCAGGGTTCCTCCCAGTAATGAAGCGCCGCACGCGCAACCTTCAGCTGTTCGGTCTGTCCGCAGATGCCGCGCTCTCCGCCCGCACGGTCCACTGCGCAGTTTCTAGGACACAATGTACACATTTTCATCTTTCCGTCCGTCTCTTTCTATCTAAATTCAATCTTGATAATCCCGCGTATTTTGGGTATGATAATGTTTGATTTCCGAAATGACCATTTTCGGAACAATCTGACATTGATATATTTACACATAAGGAGTTCGTTATGAATCAGAAAAATTGTATGGTAGCCCAGTCCGGCGGTCCTACCGTTGCGATCAACGCAAGTCTTGCCGGTGTCATTGACGGCGTGTCCGCCTCTTCCATGTACGACACCGTTTACGGATCGCTCAACGGAATCACCGGTATTTTAAACGATGACCTTCTCAACCTCACGGAGCTTATGGACGGTCATCCGGAATATCTTTCCCGCCTTGCGCAGACACCTGCGATGTACTTAGGCTCCTGCCGCTACAAACTTCCCAATTATCTGGATGATGATTCACCCTATGTCTTCATATTTAAGCAGTTTGAAACTTACCACATTGAAGCGTTTTTCTATATCGGCGGCAATGATTCCATGGACACCGTGTTAAAGCTGTCCGAGTACGGAAAACGCATCGGCAGTTCCGTCCGCATTATCGGCATCCCGAAGACCATCGACAATGATCTCTGCGAGACCGATCACACCCCGGGCTTTGGCTCTGCCGCAAAATACATTGCCTCCTCGCTCTTAGAGATCGCGCACGACACCTTTATCTACGCGGTCAAAAGCGTGACCATCGTTGAGATCATGGGACGCGACGCAGGATGGCTGACCGCTGCCGCGGCACTCGCGCGCAACGGATACAACACCGCCCCGCACTTAATCTATCTGCCGGAAGTCGCTTTCGACCCGGAGGATTTCCTTTTAGACGTCAAGCGTCTCCTTTTCGAGCGCAACAATGTCATCGTCGCAGTGTCCGAGGGCATCCGCGACGCCTCCGGCAATTACATCAGCGCGTCCGAGCAGTCCATCGACACGTTCGGTCACAGTCAGTTAAGCGGCGCCGGCAAGACACTTGAGTTCCTTGTCAAGGAAAAGCTTGGTGTCAAGGTGCGTTCCGTGGAAATCAATGTTCTGCAGCGCTGTGCCGCACATCTGGCTTCCCAGACAGACTTAGACGAATCTTTCGCACTCGGCAAAAAAGCCGTCGCACTCTCCGAGGAGGGTGTGACAGCTTCCATGGTCACCATCGAGCGCACTTCAAACGCACCGTATACCGTGGATTACTCCTATGCGGAAATCCGCCAGATCGCCAACGAGGCAAAGAGCGTTCCGAGAGAGTGGATCAACAGTGCCGGCAACGACATCGAACAGCCTCTGCTCGACTATCTTGCTCCGCTGATTCTCGGCGAATCGCAGGTCTCCTATCACAACGGTCTGCCTGTATACATGGATGTGAGCCACCTGTCTAAGCACTAGACAGGTGCTCCCTATTCCCGGAGCAGAATCTCGATAAATTTACCGATCTCGACCCACGCTTTTCTGGATTCCGGCAGCATCTTTGCTGCCATCTGGAAAATGTGGAACATCCCGTCATAGATACTTAAGCGTACTTTTACGCCCTGTCCTCTCGCCTTCGCGGCGACATCCACAGAATCCGACAACAGCATCTCATACGATCCCACCTGTATCAGCATCGGCGGAAATCCTCTGAAATCGCCAAACATCGGTGATATATATTCATCCATCGGGTCGTGGTCTCCCACATAATCCCGATTGTAGATCAGGCTGTCCCTGGTCTTTCCAAACAGGGGATCCCTCTCGTAGTTGGTATCGTAAGACTCCCCGCTTGCCGTCAGATCCGTCCACGGCGACATGGCAATGATTCCGCACGGAAGCTGTCTGCCGTGATTGATCAGATAGTGGCAGAGTGCCATCGCAAGTCCGCCGCCCGCCGAATCTCCCGCCACAATGATCTGCTCCGAAAACCATCCCTGCGCAAGCAGCCATTCATACGCGCACACGGCATCCTCGAGCGCCGCCGGATACGGATGCTCCGGTGCCACGCGGTAATCCGGCGTGAGCACGCTCATGCCGTGGCTGACCTCATTGTACAATCCGGCAAACATGCGGTATGCATTGCGCATCGCCCCGACATATCCGCCGCCGTGCAGCTGCAAAATAATCTTGTCGCGGTTCGCATTCTCCTTCGACTCTAAAAGCTCCATGGTAAAATGTTCCATCTCGATCGTCTGCATGGTAAAACATTCCGGACATTTCCACGGAGGTTCCGCCGTTCCGATCTGTTTGCGGAGTTCCCCATTTTTTATCTTTTTTCCAATCAGCAGATCATTCGTCGTATGCGCGATCAGATCCCTCACGACTCTGCCGCGGATACTCGCCTCATTTTCTCTCATTCACTGTACCTCTGTTCTATTTGCCGCTGTCAAAAAACAGCCGCGCCGCCGGACAGCAAAGCAGCCGCGTCAGCGGACATGAAATCTTCGCCGCAGTTCCGTTCTTGCCCTCCGGTCTCCTATGATCAGAGTGCCCAAAAACAGCGCCGCAGAAAATGCAAACGCCAGCACGGCAAGAATCGGTGCCGTCACGATCCCCACCGCATACAAGACCAGCGGGACAACGCTGCAGAGAATCATAAAAATCTGCCACATCATGTAGCTCTGCCAGTTGCGTCGGTTGATGCACATCAGAATCAGAATTCCCACATCCACTAAAAGAATGGCGGACGGAAGCGCATAGTTGACAGACCAGCCGCGGTACCCTACCACGAAGTCGATCGCCACAACCATCAGGATTGCGATCAGTGTCAGCACGATGGTCTTGCCCTTGTAGCCAGATTTGCCCAATATAGCATATCGCAGTACCAGATAGCCGTACAGCATCGCCAGCCCCGGAATCGCACTCCAGAACATCTCCGAGTCGCTGAGTACATTCAGGTAAATCAAAAGCGCCTCCACAAGAATCACCACGAACAGATAGATGCGGCTAAGCAGTGCCAGACGCCTTGTGAACATCCGCACATTCGGGTACATGTTCTCCACCTCAACCGTCTTCTCCAGCACCGAATGGCAGAGCGGACAGCGCTCTGTCTCGTCTAATATTTCCACATTACATTGCTTGCATCTACTCATAATTTACTCCATTCGTCTCTATCTCAACTGCAATCCCGTCCGCCGCGATTTTTCTGAAAAAGCCTCTCTGCACCGACGTGTCGGTCAGATCATAACTGAAACTGAATACCAGCGTATCCCCATAGGAACAGATCGTTCCCTTTAAGTGCTGCCCTTTGGACATGGCAAGAAACGCATGGAACATCTCCACATAAGGGCGATACTCCTCGCCCACGGAGATACTCCCGATGTTGGTCACCGTCGCTGTGTTCGCAAGTGCCGAGGTTGTGTATACATAACGCATCGCCAGGTTTTTCAAAAACAGCGGTACAATCCGCGCTGCAAGAAGCTTCTCATTAGAGACATTGTAGGAAAAAAGCTTCTCCAGATTCTCCCGGTTGATCTGGCTGCGCAGACTCTCGCTGACAATCTTTAGCACTTCCTCAAATGTATAGATCTCCTTCGTCGGATGAAATTCCGCCGACACCATCACAAAGAAATTCTTTGTTGTGATCGAATTAAAATAGGGGCGCAGATTGACCGGCACCGCAACACGAACCGGACGTTCGGAAGGCATTCCGTGCATGCACTCCGTGTAGACGCTCCAGATATAGACCGCCACCAGATACTCATTGATACTGACTCCGTACGCATGACAGACCTTCTTCAACTCCGGAATCTTCATGTAGCCGTGCATGACGCCGAACTCTCCCGGCGGCAGCTTTTCTCCCTTTAAAAGGTATGCCCGCTTCGTCTGATACCCCTTCTGTGAGCTGTGCTTGTAATTCTTGAGGAAGCTGTCCTCACGGTTTAACGAGGTATCACTGCTCAAGGAATCTCCCACCTTTTCGCGCAGCTTCGGATGTGCCAGCCGCAGATACTGATAGGTCAGCTCCTTGAGAAAATTGATGCCGCCCATACCGTCAGTGAGCACATGAAATACCTCGAGATTGATGCGGTATTTATAATAGGTTACGCGGAACATATAGCTGTGATTTTTATTCTGCCGAATATATCGGCACGGAAACGCACTTTCCTCCCGCACACGCGGCGCCGGCTTTCCATTTTCCTCAAAATAATACCAGAACACGCCCTGACGCAGCCGCAAATTAAACCCATCAAACTTCGGCAGCACCATATCCAGTGCCTGCTGCAGCAAATCACGATTCACCAGTTCCGTGAGTGTCACGCTGATGCGGTATACATTGCTCATGCTCTCCCCGGCTATCACCGGAAACAAATGCGCCGTATTGTCCAGACGGTCCCAGCGGATCTCCCTCTGTGCCTCTCTTGCACGGCGTTTTTTCCCTTTTACCTGGACAGCTTCCTTCTGCTCTTCGGCCGCTGTTACCTGATCCTTTTTCTTCATATATTAAATGCTCTTTTCCTGTATAGATTCTGTTGCAATTCTGTCTTACCCGTAGTTCCAATCTTATCATACTTCCTATTGTTTGTCCACGACACCTACGCCTGCCATTCTTTCTAAAAATTTCAGACTTTATCTCTTGCATTTTATTCGTTTTTTTTCTAAAATATCTGTGTGGTATTTGGATATACCAGAAAAGAGAGGCTCACATTATGTTGTTTAAGAAATTAAGTGCTCCTTCTTTAAAGGAGCTTTTTGTTGCAGAATTAGAGGGAATGATATTATCCGGGAAGCTTGAGATAGGCGCAAAACTTCCGCCTGAGCGCGAGCTTGCCGAGTCCATGCAGGTATCGCGCGCCGTCGTCAATTCCGGTCTGGACGAGATGGAGAAAAAGGGATTTCTTGTGGTCAAACCACGAATCGGCACCTTCGTTGCCGACTACCGCAAATACGGTACCGCAGACACCCTGGTCTCCATCATGCAGTACAACGGCGGTATGCTCCGCGACAAGGAAGTGCGCTCCATTCTGGAAGTCCGCATCATGTTCATGAATCTTGCCGCCACGCTCGCCATCGACAATGCGGATGACGCGTCCATCGCCGGGCTCGAGCAGTATGTGACCGCCTTAAAGGCATGCGAAGATCCTGAGGAGGCTGCATCGCTGATCTTTGACTTCAGCCACGAGCTTTCCTTCATCGGCGGCAATTCGCTGCTCCCGCTGTTTTTCGCCTCCTTCAAGGATCTGGTGACAAACCTGTGGGTGCGCTTCGCCAGCAAGTACGGCGCAGCGGCGCTCGCTGAGAGCGCGGAGCAGATTTTCATTCATGTGCGGGACCGCGACAAAGACGCCGCCATCCGCTATATCACGGACTCCACCAACGAAAGTATTGACGGCTGCCGCCAGATCTATACGTAGGCACCGCTTCCGGTCAGAATAAATTTTTGACGTGCGAAGTAATAGGAGGGAGAAAAAAATCATATCCTTCGATTTCAGCCGGAAATGCAGATGGAACATTCGTTGAAAAAAATGCGTGCATTTCTTCCGACCGGATTTTTGCATCGGATTCCGTGTCTCTTCCACGTTTTGACAATCCACGGAATGTGTCCGACAAACCGCAGGCAATGAGCGGACTTTCTAGTGTCCCTAAGGGCACCTCTTCACAGACAATATAAAACCGCGCGAACCGAACTCGCCGGCATCTGCTATTGAAAATAGGACAGATGCCGACTCAGACAGCGGCTTCGCGCGGTTATGTTTTGTTTAGAGGTGCCCATAAGGGACACACACAAAAGTCCTAAAATTGTCTGCGAGTTGCGGACACACCCGTGGAGTGCTCAAAACTTGGAAAAACACGGATCATCGCAGATGCAAAAACCAGTTGGTTAGAAATGCCACATTTTTTGATCCGAATTTCCAGATACATTCCGGCTGAAATCGAAGAGAATGATTTTATCATCCTATTACTTAGCACGTCAAACTAATCTATGACGTCTTTGCAAACTGGCTGTTATACAGCTTCGCATAGAATCCGTTCTTTTCCAGAAGTTCCTCGTGATTTCCCTGCTCAATGATGCTTCCATCCTTCATGACCAGAATGATGTCCGCCTCGCGGATCGTCGAGAGACGGTGTGCCACGATAAAACTGGTGCGTCCCTGCATCATCTTTGCAAACGCATTCTGAATCTTGATCTCAGTACGCGTATCAATCGAGGATGTCGCCTCATCAAGAATCAGCATCGGAGGCAGGCACAGCATGACTCTTGCAATGCATAACAGCTGCTTCTGTCCCTGTGACAGGTTGCCGCCATCCTCTGCGATCACGGTGTCATATCCCTCCGGCAGACGCTTGATAAAGCCGTGTGCATGGGATGCCTTTGCGGCCGCAATGATCTCCTCGTCCGTGGCGTCCGGTTTTCCCATCGCAATGTTGTCCCGGATGCTTCCGCTTCGAAGCCAGGTCTCCTGCAGCACCATACCGTAGTTGTCCCTGAGGCTCTTGCGTGTCAGCTGCTGCAGCGGAATATCGCTGACTTTGATCGTGCCGCTGTTCACATCATAAAAACGCATCAGCAGATTGATCAGCGTCGTCTTGCCGCATCCGGTCGGTCCCACGATCGCCACGCGCTGTCCCGGCTTCACCGACAGATTAAAGTCCTCAATCAGCTTCTGCTCCGGCACATAGGAAAAATAGACGTGGGAAAGCTCGACCTTACCGTTTGCATGCTCTAAGTCTACCGCGTCCTCGGCATCCGGCACCTCGGCATCCTCCTCGATCAGTTCAATCACTCTGCCCGCACACGCAAGCGCGTTCTGAAGCTCCGTGATGACGCCCGAAATCTCGTTGAACGGCTTCGTATACTGGTTCGCGTAGGACAGAAGACTCGACAGCTGTCCGACACTGATTCCTCCGGCGATCGCCGTAAAAGCTCCGACAACGCCTACCGTCGCGTAGACAAGGCTGTTGACAAAACGCGTCGACGGGTTGGTAATGCTCGAAAAGAAGATCGCCCGCAGAGAATACTTCTGCAGTCTCTCATTGATCTCATCAAACTTCTCGAGTGCCTCATCTTCATGGGAAAATGCCTGCACCACTTTCTGGTTGCCGACCATCTCCTCTATAAACGCGGTCTGCTCTCCTCTTGTCTCCGACTGCAGCTTGAACATGGAAAATGTCTTTTTCGCAATGAAGCTTGCCACAAACAGGGAGACCGGCGTGATGACCACGACCGCCACCGTGATCCGCACACTGATCGTCAGCATGAAAATCAGTGTTCCGAAGATGGTCACGATACCGGTAAAGAACTGGGTAAATCCCATCAGAAGTCCGTCCGCGAACTGATCGACATCCGCGATCACACGGCTCACAATCTCTCCGTAGGAATGAGCGTCCAGATATTTCAGAGGAAGCTTTTCAATCTTCTCGAACGCCTCCGTCCGGATATCCCGGATCACATTGTAGGTAATTTTATTGTTGCAGGCATTCATCACCCACTGTGCCACTGCCGTCAGTCCGATGATGACCGCCATCTTTCTGAGAATCACAAAGATCCCGGCAAAGTCAACGGCTCCCTTTCCCACGATCCGGTCGACCGCCTGACCGATCAGAATCGGAAGATACAGGGTAAGCGCCACCGTCACCGCCGCGAGAATGATCGATGCTCCCAGGTATCCCCAGTATCGTCTGATGTATCGCAGAACCTTGCGCAGCGTTGATTTTTGATTTTCATTTACCACTTTTTTCATCTTTTCGCCTCTCCCGCCTGCTGTTCTTCTGTCCGCTTAAACTGCGACTCGTAAATCTCGCGGTATACCTCGCAGTCCTTAAGCAGATCCTCGTGTGTTCCAAGTCCTACAATCTCTCCATCGTCCAGCACTACGATCTTGTCCGCCTGCATGATGGACGCCGCACGCTGCGATACGATAAATACCGTCATCTGCCCGTCCATATGTGCGATGGCTTTCCGAAGCGCCGCGTCCGTCGCGAAATCAAGCGCGGATGCGCTGTCGTCCATAATGAGAATCTGCGGCTTCTTCACGAGCGCACGCGCAATCGTAAGGCGCTGTCTCTGTCCGCCAGAAAGGTTTCTGCCGCCCTGCTCGATCTCATAGGAAAGTCCGCCTTCCTTGGCATCCACAAACTCCCTTGCCTGTGCAGTCTCAAGCGCCTCATACATCTCCTCGTCCGTGGCGTCCGAATTGCCCCAGCTTAAGTTCTCACGGATGGTTCCCTTAAAGAGAACCGCCTTCTGCAGAACAACACCAACCTTCGCCCTGAGTTCCTCCAATGTATAATCCCGCACATTCTTTCCGTCGACAAAGACCTCTCCTCTGGTCGCATCGTAAAACCGCGGAATCAGATTCACGACCGAAGATTTTCCGGAACCGGTTCCTCCGATAATACCGATGGTCTCTCCGCGTCTGACCGTAAAATCAATGTCGGAGAGCGCTTCCTCCGATGCGCCCGCATAGGTAAGACCAACCCTGGAAAATACGACGGCATTCTCCGCCGGGATTGTCTCTTTTCCTTCCCTGCCTGCTCCATCCGAAGTGAGACTTCCCGTCTCCGCTGCTGGATGCTCCGTGATCGACGATTCCATGTCAAGCACAGTCTCGATACGGTTCATGCAGGCAATGGACTTGTTGATGTTGATAATCAGGTTGGCCAGCTTGATTAACTCCACTAAGATCTGGGACATGTAGCTCACCAGCGCTACAACCTGTCCCTGCGTGATGTTGCCGTTGTCCACGCGGATCGCTCCTACCCATACCAGAACGACGATCGCTCCGTTGATGATAATATAGGTAAGCGGATTCATGAGCGCCGAGATCTTGCCGACATAGAGCTGGATCTTTGTCAACGCCTCATTGTCTTCGTGGAACTGTGCAATCTCATCCTGCTCCTTGTTGAATGCACGGATGACTCTGCTTCCGGTCAGGTTCTCTCTTGTGATGCCCAGCACTTTATCGAGTGCCGCCTGTACTTTTTTGTACAGCGGAATACTGACCAGCATGATGCCAAACACAACCACCGACAGCAGCGGGATGGTCACAACGAACACGAGCGCCGCTTTCACATCAATCGTGAACGCCATGATCATTGCGCCGAATACGATGAACGGGGAACGCAAGAACAGGCGCAGAACGAGGTTCACCCCGTTCTGCACCTGATTAACATCACTTGTCATTCTTGTAATTAACGTCGACGTTCCGACGGTATCCATCTCGGTAAATGACAGCGTCTCAATATGTTCAAACAGAGCATGTCTTAATCCTGTCGCACAGCCAACCGCCGCTTTCGCCGCAAAATACTGCGCCGTGATGGCACAGGTCAATCCGATCAGCGCCAGGAGAAACAGTACCAGACTCATCTTCATAATATATGGACGATCGGCATTTGCCACCCCGGTATCGATGATTGCCGCCATGACAAGCGGGACAATCAATTCAAATGAAGCTTCCAGGAGCTTAAAAAGCGGTCCTAAAATACTTTCTTTTTTATAGTTTCCCAAATACTGCAATAACTTTTTCATGATACTCCTTCGTGTCCTATGCTTTTAAATCTTTCATTTTCTGAAGTCCGATAATCAGCGCACCGCCGATCACGAAAAACAGGATGTTAAAATCATGAAGCGTCATTGCCGGCTGCGGCACCTCCAACGTGGTCGGTCCCATGACAACCGCGTAGATTGATCCTAACATCAGACCGATGATCAGATAGATCGTCTGTGCCCGGAAATGATCTAACGCCTTGCGGATCAGCTTTACCACACCAAAAATACCGACGAGAACGCCGCATCCGAAAATAAACACCGTCGGAAATGCAGCAAAATTCAGATGAAGAATATCTTTGATGGCAGTCACCACCGGCAGATACAGTCCCATGATTAAAAGAAGCGTCGAGCCCGAAATTCCCGGCAGCACCATCGCACAGATGGCAATCATTCCGGCAAGGAATACAAACAGGGCAAGCCCCGGCGTCAGATGCTCCAGGCTGACACCCTCTCCGCCGCTGCTCGGATTAAAGTAAGTAATCGCGGTCACGATTGCAACGCCAATCAGCACAAACGGAATGGCAGATTTTTTTGCCGCAAGGCAGTTCTTTTCTTCCCTAAAGATAATCGGAATGGCAAAAATAATAAATCCGATAAACAGGGAACTGATCGCATAGATATGAGCGTCAAACACGCTCGCAAGAATCAGAATGGCGAGAATCATTCCACAGACCCAGCCGGTTCCAAGCTTAATCAGGAAGAACAGAGCTGCTTTCTTTTTCTCCCTGCTTCCGGTTATCAGATCGTCGATAGAGTCAATAAACTGGTCATAAAAACCCAACAGGAAAGCGACGGTTCCGCCGGATACGCCAGGTACACTGTCTGCCAGTGCCATGCAAAATCCTCTGATAAACTGCACTAAATACATCCTTTATACC
>ERZ1034998.2052-NODE-2052-length-11345-cov-8.514526_pt1 | contig 11345 bp, 12 predicted proteins | sample MGYA00520621_ERZ1034998 | MGnify/ENA primary metagenome ERZ1034998 (study PRJEB33766, sample SAMN09781748) | gut metagenome | biome: gut microbiome | host: Homo sapiens | place: Madagascar | study: EMG produced TPA metagenomics assembly of the PRJNA485056 data...
TGCTGACCGCTGCCCAGCGCACCTTCGTGGGCATGAGCAAGTTCAGCCTGACCGCAATTCCGTTCTTCATTCTGGCCGGCAACATCATGAACCAGGGCGGCATTGCCAAGCGTCTGGTGGATTTCGTCATGGCCATTCTGGGCAAGCTGCCCGGTGCACTGCTGGTGACCAACATCGGCACAAACGCCCTGTTCGGTGCCATTTCCGGTTCCGCTTCCGCTGCTGCCGCCGCCGTCGGTTCCATGATCCGCGACGGTGCCGAGGAGCAGGGCTATGACCCCGCCGTCACCGCTGCCACCAATGCCGCTTCCTCCTGCTCCGGTTTGCTGATCCCGCCGTCCAACGCCTTGATCACCTACTCGCTGGCATCCGGCGGCACCTCTGTGGCTGCGCTGTTCATGGCCGGTTACATTCCCGGCATCATCTGGGCGCTGTGCTGCTGCGTGGTGGGCGTGCTGCTGGCGGTCAAGCTGGGCTATAAAGGCACTCCCGGCAAGTTCGACTGGAAGAATCTGGGCGTGTGCACCCTGCGCGCCCTGCCCTCCCTGTCCCTGATCATCGTGGTTATCGGCGGCATCATCGGCGGCGTGTTCTCCGCAACCGAAGGCTCTGCCATCGCCGTTGTGTACGCTCTGATCCTTGCTTTCTGCTACCGCTCCATCAACCTGAAGAGCCTGTGGCAGATCATCGTGGATTCCGCCAAGATGTCCGGCATGGTCGTGTTCCTGGTGGGTGTGTCCAACATTCTGGGCTGGGTCATGGCCTTCCTGCAGATCCCCGACGCCGTTGCCGCTGCTCTGCTGAGCCTGACCAACAACAAGTACGTCATCCTGCTGATCATGAACGTGATCCTGCTGATCTCCGGCACCTTCATGGACGTGACCCCGGCAATCCTGATCTTCACCCCGCTGTTCCTGCCCATTTGCCAGAGCTTTGGCATGAGCACCATCCAGTTCGGTCTGATCCTCGTGTACAACCTGTGCATCGGCAACATCACCCCGCCCGTCGGCAACGCTCTGTTCGTCGGTATCAAGGTGGGCCGCACCAGCCTGTCCAAGGTCATGCCTTACATGCTGATGTACTATGTGGCCATCATCGGCGGCCTGCTGCTGGTCACCTTCATCCCCGCAGTGTCCATGGCACTGCCCCAGGCAATGGGTTTGGTCTGATTGTAACATTCCCTTCTTCTCCTATAAAAAGGCGGTGCTCTCTGCGGGGCACCGCCTTTTCCTGTTGCACAAAGGCGGCGGGTTGCGTTATACTTATCCCAAAAGGGAGGGGTGCTTATCATGCGCAGACGGACATTTCTGGCCGGGGCGGGGCTGCTGGCGCTGCAGCTGGCGGGCTGCGGGGGCGAAGCGCAGGTCACACCGGATTTTGTGCTGACCTATGCCGAAAACCAGCCGGAGGATTACCCTACCACAAAGGGCGCACAGTATTTTGCCGACCTTGTGCGTCAGCGCACCGGCGGCAAGGTGGTGGTTCAGGTCAAGGCCGGGGGCGAGTACGGCACCGAGGACGAGGTGTGGCAGCAGCTGCAGTTCGGCGGGATCGATCTTGCCCGGCTGTCGATTTCGGCGCTGGCCGATGACCTGCCCAAGCTGAATGTGCTGATGCTGCCGTACCTCTACCGCGATGACGCCCACATGCGCCGGGTGCTGGACGGAGATCTGGGCGAAGAGTTTTTGCAGGTGTTCGGCGGGCAGGGCTGTGTGGGGCTGAGCTGGTACGACGCCGGAGCGCGGTCGTTCTACGCCCGCCAGCCCATCCGCACACTGGCAGATCTGGAAGGCAAGACCGTCCGCGTGCAGGACGCCGGCATTGCTACCGACATGATCCGCCTGCTGGGCGCTGTGCCGGAGACTTCGGCTTACAGCGATGTGTACTCGGCCTTTGAGACAGGGCAGATCGATGCCGCCGAGAACAACTGGCCGGCCTATTACTCGATGGAGCACTACAAGGTGGCCCGCTACTATACCGCCGACGAGCACAGCCGCGTGCCGGAGATCCAGCTGGCCAGCGCCCGCACATGGAACGCACTCCCGCAGGAATACCGCAGCATCCTGCGGGAGTGCGCGGCGGAATCGGCGCAGTACGAGCGCGGCCTGTGGGAGCAGGAGGAAGCCGCCGCCCGCACCGCCGCCCTTGCCGCCGGCTGCCGGGAGATCACCCTTGCACAGGAAGAGCTGGAACGGTTCCGCCAGCTGGTGCAGCCCCTGTACGAGAAATACTGCAGCGACTACCTGCCGCTGGTGGAAGAAATCCGCGGGATGTGAGCCGACTCTTAAGATTTCCTAAGAAATCTTTCGTGGAAACGGGGCGGCGTTGCTGGTATACTGGAACAAATGCCAAAAGGAAAGGGAAATGGGGAACATGGCAGAGCAGACGATCCTGATCGCGGAGGATGACCCGGACATCCGGGACGGCGTGCGCATCCTGCTGGCAGGGGAAGGATATCACATTCTGGAAGCCGAAAACGGCCTGCGGGCGCTGGAACTGATGAACCCGGCGGTGGATCTGGTGATCCTTGACATCATGATGCCGGGCATGAGCGGCCTGCGGGTGTGCGAAGAACTGCGCAAGACTTCGGCGGTGCCCATCCTGTTCCTGACGGCAAAATCGCAGGAGTTGGACAAGCTTCTGGGGCTGACAGCGGGCGGCGACGACTATCCGGCAAAGCCCTTCTCCTTTGCGGAGCTGAGCGCCCGGGTCAAGGCCCTGCTGCGGCGGTACTGCGTGTATCAGGGCAAGGACCAGAAACGGGAAACGCCCCGGAACACCGCTTTGCAGGCGCACGGCGTGCGCCTTGCACTGGACTGCAACCGGGTGTGGGTGGACGGCCGCGAAGCCGATCTGACCGAGACGGAGTATAAAATCCTGCGCCTGCTGATGCAGAACCCGCAGCGCATCTTTTCGGTGCAGGTGATCTACGAGACGGTGTGGAACGAGCCGTATTATTACGTCTCCAACGGCACCGTGATGGTGCACATCCGCAACCTGCGCATGAAGGTGGAAGCCGATCCGCAGAAGCCCGCCCGCATCTGCACCGTGTGGGGTAAAGGTTACCGCGCTGCTGTATACTGAAATTCTGCGCGGCCATAAGTACGACACGCCGGAGCAGGAAGCCGACTACCTGAACAAGATCGATGCAAAAGCCCGGCAGATCAAGCAACTGTCGGATAATCTGTTCGAATACGCCCTCGTCACCCGGGACACCGTGACGGTGCTGGACCCGCCCGCGCATTTCTCGGAGATTTTCGAAGAGCCGCTCACCGAGCTGGTGGAAACGCTGCAGCAGCGGGGCTTTGCCTGCGCGCTGGAACTGGGGGAGGAGGATGTCCTGCTCTCGGTCAACAGCCAGTATGTGAGACGCATTCTGGATAACATCACTTCCAACCTGCTCAAGTACGCCGACCCGCAGAGCGTGGTCACGGTGCGGTTCGTGCAGGAAGACGGCACGGCTGGCCTGTGTTTTGAAAACCGGGTGCTGCCCATTCCCCCGGCGGCAGAGAGCACCAAGGTGGGCCTGACCAGCATCGGGACCATGATGGAGAAAATGCACGGCGTGTGCCGCATCGAGCAGCCGGAAGGGCTGTTCCGCATGACGCTGCTGTTCAATACTGCAAAAGAATAAAGCCGAAAGCACATCCATCCCGGGCCGGAAAGGCAGGGGCGGATGTGCTTTTTTGCAGTATGCAAAAGCCTTCCCCTTTGGGGGAAAGCTTTCTTTCACAAATTATTTCCCGCATCTTAAACAGTCTTAAGATTTTTTTGCGCCTTTTCCTAAGAAACGTCCGGTATACTTCCAGATATTGGCGGAGGTGTTCTCTGCCGGAACGATACAGGAGGGGCATTACGATGCTGCGAAAGAAACACAGCGAACCGGCACAGCCGGACAGCCAGCAGGCACTGCTGGAATTCGAGACCCCGGCTGACCAGCCGGGCAAAAAGGACCCGAAACAGTTCTTCAAAAAGAACTGGAAAAAGATCACGGCAGTGGTCTGCGTAGCAGCAGTAGCTGTGGCAGTGCTGCTGCCCAGAAAGAGCGCAAAACCGGCGCAGGCCAATACTTCCTATGTGGAGACGGCGCTGGAACGGCGGGACATCACCAACACCTTCAGCGCGTCGGGCACCATTGCGGCGGCCAATACCTACACGGTGACCATCCGCATCGATGACACTGGCGATTTGCTGCCCGGCATGAATGCGACCGCTGAGATCGATGTGGCCAGCGCAAAGAACGCGCTGACCATGCTGCAGCCCAATTACATTCCGGAACAGGAGGGCGCAGTATGATCTACGAGACCTTCTGTCAGGCGCTGCAGAACATCTGGAGCAACAAATTCCGCACCTTCCTCACCATGCTGGGCATCATCATCGGCGTCACGGCGGTCATCGTCATCGTGGGCTTGGGCAACGGCATGACCCAGAGCATCGAGAGCAGCTTTGCGGATATGGGTACGGACCTGCTCAGCGTGCAGGTGATGGGCTATCTCTTCTCGGCGCTGGCCACAAAGCTGCTGCCGCTGGTCATCACCGGCATGGAGATGTCAGTGGTGCCATCGCTGGATTCGGTGGCGGTGGCCTTCGGCATCTCGGTGGGCATCGGTGTGCTGTTCGGCTACCTGCCTGCAAAGCGCGCCGCCCGGCTCAACCCCATCGAAGCGCTGCGCTACGACTAAGAAAGCCCTCTCATCGGCAATGTCCGCTTTGCAGCGGCGCAATGCCGGAGCTCTCCCAAAGGGCGAGCCAAGAATGAAGGAGATAACGATGAAAAAACGATTTCTTGCGCTGCTGCTGGCAGTGTGCATCGGCGTGTCCGCGCTGGTGCTGCCGGTGTCCGCAGCAGGTTCCAACACGGCTGTGCAGACGGCGGTGACGCTGGGCGGCTTTTCCGCCGGGGAGGACACCAATGCCGCCCTGACCCGGGGCCGTCTGGCAAAGCTGCTGGTGGCCTTTTCCGCTTACCGGGAAAGCGCCAATACCCAGGGCACCACCGGCACCCTGAGCACGGTGCTGAACTACTTTGCCAGCGGAGCCAGCTATGTCTGCTATGTGGACGGCCAGCAGGTGACCTACCAGACCAGCACCAAATACCCGGTGCTGGCGGGCGGTGTTGCCATCGGCAAGAGCATCTCCGGCGCGGTAAAGTCGATGCGGCAGCTGCTGCCTGCGGTCATCGATAAAATGGGCGCGGCGTCGGTGATGAGCGGCGGCAAAAAGTACGAGACCGCCGATAATATGCAGGTGTACCTGTGGTACAAGGGTACCTATTATCCCACCACCCTTTCGCAGGTGAACAGCGAGGATTACAGCCTCATCGGCTGGTACGATGCTTCCGGCAGCGCCGCCGGCGGCAAGATCCGGGTACTGATCGCAGTCAAAAAGGACTGAATTGGTTCGGGCTTCCCTCCGGGGAAGCCTTTTTGTTTTCCATGCGTGCACAGTCAAGGCGCAATAATGAATAAATTTTATGCTCTATATGAGTCGATTTTGGGGCAATCAAGCGAAGAATCCGGAAAAGGTCCATATCCCTATTGACATACTGGGGAATGGGGTGTAAACTACGGGCATCGGGCAGGACCCGAAAAAATATGCAGGGAGGAAATGGTCATGATGTGTTGTTGCGCTATGTGTTGTTGTTGTGCAAACGCTTCCCGCACCGGCCGCCCTGCTGCAAACAGGTGTGCATTGTAAGCATACCTGCCAAAGCGCTGTACAGGATCTGTACAGTCAGAACATGGTCGTCAATTGTGCCCGGAAGCATGCGCAGCAGCTTCCGGGCTTTTTGTTTTGACCGGAGAGTTTCAGGAGACAGGGAGGGGGTCCGGCAATGGACTGGAATGCGATCCAGCAATATTTGCCGTTGTATCAGAAAGCCGCTGTGCTCACCGTGCGTCTGGGCGTGGCGGGCATCATCGTGGCCATCATCATCGGGCTTGTGTGCGCGGTGATCCAGTACGATAAAATACCCGTGCTGCGGCAGATCGTGGGGGTGTATATCCAGCTTAGCCGCAACACGCCGCTGCTGGTGCAGCTGTTCTTTATCTACTACGGCCTGCCCAAGGTGGGCATCCGCACCAACGCCGAGATCTGCGGCATTGCGGGTCTGGCCTTTCTGGGCGGCAGCTACATGGCCGAAGCGTTCCGCAGCGGGCTGGAGAGCATCGACCGCATCCAGACCGAAAGCGCCTACAGCCTCGGCATGGACCGCTGGCAGACCATGCGGTATGTTATTCTGCCGCAGGCCATGTCCACCAGCATGCCGGCGTTCATGGCAAACGTCATTTTCCTGCTCAAGGAGACCAGCGTGTTCAGTGCCATCAGCCTGATGGACCTGATGTTCACCGCCAAGGATCTCATCGGCATGTACTCCAAGACCATCGAATGCCTGTTCCTCGTGGTGGTCTTTTACCTCATCATTCTGCTGCCGGTGTCCATCGTGGGCAGCCTGATCGAAAGGAGGCTGCGCTATGCCGGATTTGGGTCTTGACGTCCTGTTCAAGGGCAAAAACATGGTCCGTATGCTGGGCGGTCTCGGCGTTGCGCTGAAGATCAGCCTGACCTCGGTGCTCATCAGCCTGCCGCTGGGCATTCTGCTGGGCGTGCTGATGACCTTCCGCAATCCCATCATCAAAGCCATCCTGCGGGTGTATCTGGAGATCATCCGCATCATGCCGCAGATGGTGCTGCTGTTCCTCGTCTACTTCGGCACTACCCGCGCCTTCGGGTGGAACCTTTCCGGCGAGACAGCGTCGGTCATCGTGTTCGTGCTGTGGGGTACCGCCGAGATGAGCGACCTTGTGCGCGGTGCGCTGATCGCTATCCCGAAGCACCAGTACGAGAGCGCCGAAGCGCTTGGTATGAGCCGCGCGCAGACCTACTGGTACATCATCATCCCCCAGACGGTGCGCCGCCTGATCCCGCTGTCCATCAACCTCATCACCCGCATGATCAAGACCACCAGTCTGGTGCTGATGATCGGCGTGGTGGAGGTGCTCAAGGTGTCGCAGCAGATCATCGAAGCCAACCGTACCGCCAGCCCCAACGCAGCGTTCGGCATTTATCTCACGGTTTTCGTGTTATATTTCTTTGCCTGCTGGCCCATCAGCCTGCTGGCAAGCTATCTGGAAAAGAAATGGAAGTGACCGCACATGGCAGAACCTATCCTGACTGTTGAACATCTGATCAAGGCCTACGGCGAGACCCCGGTGCTGGACGATATCAGCTTTGCCGTCAAGCCCGGCGAGGTCATCGTGGTCGTCGGCCCCTCCGGCTGCGGCAAGAGCACCCTGCTGCGCTGCCTGAACGGGCTGGAACCCACCCAGAGCGGCCGGGTGCGGCTGGGCAATGAGACGGTCGCCTACGGCGGCAAGAACCTGACCCAGCTGCGCCAGCGCATCGGCATGGTGTTCCAGAGCTACGAGCTGTTCCCGCACCTCACCGTGCTGGACAACATCCTGCTGGCACCCACCAAGGTGCAGAAGCGCCCCAAAGCCGAAGTACAGAAGGAGGCCGAAGCCCTGCTGGACCGCGTGGGCCTGCTGGCCAAGAAAAACAACTACCCGCGGGAACTTTCCGGCGGACAGAAACAGCGTGTGGCCATCGTCCGCGCCCTGTGTATGCACCCCGAGATCCTGCTGTTTGACGAAGTCACCGCCGCCCTCGACCCCGAAATGGTGCGCGAGGTGCTGGACGTGATGATGGATCTGGCCAAGAACGGCCGCACCATGATCATCGTGACCCACGAGATGCAGTTTGCCCGCGCCATCGCCGACCGGGTGATCTTCCTCGACGGGGGCAAGATCGTGGAGGAAGCTGCCCCGGCAGACTTCTTCGACCACCCGCAGACCGAGCGCGCACAGCGCTTCCTGCGCACCTTCAAGTTTGATGCTGTGAAATGAGCCGCAGATCAAAATAAACGTCTCCGGGCGTGCCGGAACCGCACTGGGAAAGATATTGTAAAGGAGTAACCATTATGAAACAGTCCAAAATCAGCCGCCGTTCCTTCCTGCTGGGTCTGGGTGCCGTGTCTGCGGCAGCCGCCCTGACCGCTTGCGGCGGTTCCTCCGCATCCACTGCTGCCTCCGGCAGCGCCGCAGCTTCCGGTTCCGGCGTCGTGTACCGCACGCTGGACGAGATCAAGGCATCCGGCACCATCAACATCGGCGTCTTCTCCGACAAGAACCCGTTCGGCTATGTGGATGAGAACGGCGAGTATCAGGGCTACGACGTCTACTTCGGCAACCGTCTGGGCGAAGATCTGGGCGTGGAGATCAACTATGTCTCCACCGAAGCGGCCAACCGCATCGAGTACCTGCAGACCGGCAAGGTGGATGTGATCCTGGCAAACTTCACCGTCACCCCCGAGCGTGCTGAGGAAGTGGACTTTGCTCTGCCCTACATGAACGTGGCTCTGGGCGTCATCTCCCCGGACAGCGCCGTCGTCACCACCCTGGACAACTGGAACCCCGATGATCAGATGATCGTCATTTCCGGCACCACCGCCGAGACCTACCTGACCAAGGAGTATCCCGACATCCCGCTGCAGAAGTACGACTCCTACGCCACCGCCAAGAACGCACTGGAGAACGGCAACGGCGTGGCATGGGCCAACGACAACACCGAGGTCATCGCCTTTGCCAACCAGAACCCCGGCTACACCGTGGGCATCGCTTCTCTGGGCAGCCAGGACACCATCGCTCCCGCTGTGAGCCAGGGCAACACCACCGTTCTGGACTGGCTGAACGATGAGATCAAGGCTCTGGGCGAGGAGAACTTCTTCCATGCTGACTACGAGGCTACGCTGGTGGACACCTACGGCATCGAGTTCGAGGACGAACTGGTGGTCGAGGGCGGCGTGGCCGCAGCCGACAGCGCTTCCAGCGAGGCTGCATCTTCTGAGGCTGCTTCTTCCGAAGCTGCAGCTTCCAGTGCAGCAGCACAGTAAAGCATAATTGCATCAACCGGGCAGGAGAGGGCAGGACCTTTCCTGCCTTTTTCGTTGCGCCACCCTGCGGAACGTGTTATACTGGAACAAAACGACTCTGGTGGAAAAACTTTAAAAAAGAGAGGATGTTCCCAAATGAAGCGAGCCTATATCAACGGCATTCTGCTGGACGGCACCCAGCATATGGAGCCGCAGGCACACAAGGTGCTGCTGTGCGAGGACGGCGTCATCACCGCCATTGCGGACGAGGGCACCGACCTTGACGGCTATGAGGTCATCGACCTGCGGGGCAGCTACCTGATGCCGGGTCTCATCAACCTGCATGTGCATCTGGCCGGAAACGGCACGCCCAGCGCAAAACCCCGGGATAATGCCGCGCTGGTGCGCAAAATTCTGAGCAACGGCCTGACCCGGGCAGTGGCCTATAAGATGGTGTGCGGCTTTGCAAAAACCGAACTTCTGGGCGGCGTGACCACCATCCGCACGGTGGGCGGCATTGCAGATTTTGATACCCGCTGCCGGGACGATGCCGCAGCCGGAAAGCTGCTGGCACCGCGCATCCTTGCCGCCAACGAGGGCATCTCGGTGCCGGGCGGCCACATGGCCGGTTCGGTGGCCGTGGCGGCGCACAACAACGCCGAAGCACTGGCGCAGCTGAAAAAGGCCAGTGAACAGAAGGTGGATCTCGTCAAGCTGATGATCACCGGCGGCGTGATGGACGCCACTGAAAAGGGCACCCCCGGCGAGCTGAAAATGCCGCCGGAAATGGTGAAAGCTGTCTGCGACGAAGCCCACCGGCTGGGCTACACCGTAGCGGCGCACACCGAGTCGCCGCAAGGCGTGAAAGTTGCGCTGGAAAACGGCGTGGACTCCATTGAGCACGGCGCAAAGATGGACGAGGAGACCGTCCGCCTGTACAAGGAGCGGGGCGCATTCGTCTGCACCACCATCTCCCCGGCACTGCCCTATGCGCTGTTTGACACCTCCATTTCCGGCGCTACTGAAAAAGACCAGTACAACGGCAGGATCGTGTTTGACGGCGTCATTGAAAGCGCAAAGACCGCCCTTGCCAACGGCATCCCGGTGGGACTGGGCAACGACGTGGGCTGCCCCTACATTACCCAGTACGACTTCTGGCGGGAGCTGTGCTACTTCCATAAGTATTGCGGCGTGAGCAATCAGTTTGCGCTGTACACCGCCACCCTGCGCAATGCACAGCTGGCCGGGGTAGGGGATGTGACCGGCTCCATCGAGCCGGGCAAGAGTGCCGATTTCATCGTGACCCGCAAAAACCCGCTGGAAGACCTGACCGCCCTGCGGGAGCTGGAACTGGTGGTCTGCCGGGGCCGCGCGGTGAAAAAGCCCCGCCCCAAGCGCAAAAAGGAGATCGATGCCCTGTTGGATCCGTATCTGGTATAAATATTGTTTTACGAAGGCTCTCCCGCAAGGGAGAGCCTTCAGCTGCAGCGGGCAAACTCATCACATACTCGCCATCGCGGCCATGATGCTCTGCCAGCTCTTGCTGCGGGCGGCCGGCGCGGAGACCGGCCGGGGATGCCGGGCAGGGGTGCGGTTGGCAGAAACCGGGACAGAAACAGCTTCAAGGGCTGCGTTCAGCGGCACAGAAGGGTGAAAGAACACCGCCGTGTCCCGTGTCAGCCAGTAGGAAGCAAGCTGCGCAGCCCGGGGGTCGGCCTGCAGGGCGCGGCGCTCGCTCCCGGCAAGAAAATCCGCCAGCCAGTAGAGGATGGCACCCAGCGGCAGGCAGGGGGCTTCGCTCTGGCTCCAGTAGACCCAGCTGGCCCCGGCACCCACATAGCTTTTTACGGTGATCTGCGCCCCGCTGCGGGCGTTCTGGGGCATGGCACCCTGATAGTCTGTCCCGGCAAGCGGGCGCAGCTCGGCAAGGATACGCTGGGTGCGGGCCATGTCCAGCCGGTCCTCGCGGCAGTAGGCGCGGAAATCGGTCTCGTCGATAAGGCCCTCGGCGCTGGCAGGGAAACGCCCGGTCAGCTGTCCATCGGCGTTGTGGCACAGCTGCCAGCCCTTGCGGAACAGCTGGAAATTCAGGCAGCGGCGGCCCATGGTGGAGTAGCACAGAATGGAGGTGCTTTCACCGGGCAGCTGCTTGAGCTCCAGGCAGGCATCGTTGCCGCAGGTGTCCTGCAGCTTTACCGTTAAAAGCAGCTGCGCACCGGGGTGCTGAGCTGACATAGCGTTGTGCATGGCATCAAAATAACGGTTGGCATCCATGATCGGTTCCCTCCTGAAACTATAACACAGCAGTTCGTTGTATAACGGATGGGCACTGCGCCAAACGACCCGGTGCACAGCAGGCGGTTTACGCAGGAATGTTTTATTGACTGAACATAGTATAGCACATCTCACAACAAAA
>ERZ1034998.2053-NODE-2053-length-11344-cov-7.284525_pt1 | contig 11344 bp, 5 predicted proteins | sample MGYA00520621_ERZ1034998 | MGnify/ENA primary metagenome ERZ1034998 (study PRJEB33766, sample SAMN09781748) | gut metagenome | biome: gut microbiome | host: Homo sapiens | place: Madagascar | study: EMG produced TPA metagenomics assembly of the PRJNA485056 data...
AGGTTCTGCTTGATCTGCTCGTTGGTGCCCTGAATGGTGGACACGATGGTGATGATCGCGGCAATACCGATAATAATGCCCAGCATGGTCAGAAACGACCGCAGCTTGTGGCTCCACACGCCCTGAAAGGCGAGATTTATATTTTCCAACATATGGTTATCCCGCCTCCTTTATATGCCGTAGTTGTACAGCTGGTCGGTCGTGGCCTCCTGGGTGTGGGCACCCTCCACCACGTCGCGCCCATAGGGGAACGCCACGTAGTCGTCGATGGTCAGCCCGCCCCGTATCTGGGTGTAGCTGCCCCACAGATCCCGGCCGGTCTGTACCCACCGCTGCTCCAGTCTGCCGTCATCGCCCCGGGCCATCACATAGCTCTTGCCGTTGTCCTCCCGGATAAACATGCTCTGCAAATACAGTGAGCTCCCCGCCTGCTGCTGGGCGGACACCTTCTGGTACTGTATATCCACATAGTCATTGGGCTGCAAATTCGCGTCCTCGGTGACGAACACCTTGAAGGGGTAGTAGGACACGTTCCTGTTGCCGTCGCCCCAGTTGCTGCCGTTGCTGGTGGGATAGTCGTCGATGGACACGATGGTGCCCTCGCAGGCCGCTCCGGTCATCCAGCTGCTGATGGATACGCTGTCGCCCACCTGCACGCTGCCCAGATCCATTTCGCTCAGGGTGCCGGTGACGTAGTAACCGCCGCCGCCGGACAGCTCCACCACGGCCTCGCTGTTGTTATAGGCCGCGTCCGGGTCCCGCACGGCCTTCACCGTGCCGTCGAACTCCGCGTACACGTTGCCGTCGCCCAGCTCCGCCAGCTTCTTGTCCAGCTTCAGCTTCGCCACCTTCAGGTTGACCTCCTGCTCCTTTACCGCCTGAGCCTTCTCCAGAATGGCCTTGTTGATCTCCAACTGGGTCATGGAGGCATCCAGCAGCTCCTGAATTTGGGCAATCTTCCGCTGCAGCTTCTTGTATTCCTCGGTATTATAGGTTCGGCCCGGGTCAACGTAATCGGCCAGATCACAGACCTGGAAAGAGAAACTCACCGTCCCAGCCACAGGTGTCGTAGGTGTTTCGGTCTGGCCCGTGCCCTGGTTTTCGTTGGCGGTGGTCGTGACCTCGCTGCCGCCGCTGGTGGCATCCGGCGTGAAGGTCTTTGTCAGCGCCAGACCCAGACTGCTGGGAATGCCGCCCTTCTTGTCGTTTTCCCGCGTGACCAGCACAATATACGTCGTGATCTCCGGCATATTGCTGGTGGGGTCTGCTCGGCCAAACTCTCTCAGTATGCCGCCCAGTGTAGCGTCGTTCAGCTTGGTACCCGACAGGATCTGGTAGTATAGCGGATGGTCCTTGTCATAGCCAGTGCTGCCCTCCACTTCGATTTTGTCGGGTTTTGTTATTTTAGCATTCGGATCATAGCCCTCGTGGTGGTTGATCTTGTCGATCTCCGCTTGCAGCTCATCCTGAAGCTTCTTCAGCTCTGCCTCCAGCGTCTCCTTGTTCTTCGCCTTCTTCAGCAGCTCCAGCTCGTTTTTCATGACCTCCAGGTTCTCCGTCTGCCGGTCATAGTCGATTTTGGCGCGCTCCACGGTGGCCTGTGTCAGGGTGGAGTCATAGCTCACCAGCACCGTGCCCTTCTTGACGCTGTCGCCCTCCTTGACCCACACCTTCTTCACCGTCTGGCTCTGGGAGATGTAGATCTTCTGCAATTTGTCCGTGGTCACCATGCCGCTGGTGTTGGAGGTGTCCCCCCAGTAGTCGGTCATGGCGCACTCGTTGACGGCGTATACGTTCACGTCGCCCCGCTGGGCGTTCCGGGCGATGGTCAGTCCGCCCCACACCGCGCCGCACACGCCCACCACGCAGGCGGCGGCGATAATGCCCTTTTTCAGCTTCTTGCTCATGCGCGGCTTCTCACCGTCGGGGCGCTTTTCGCCGATATGCAGCTTTTCCCGCAGCGTCAGCTTCTCACTCATAGTCGTCACCTCCCGACAGTACGCCGTCCCGTATGGTCATGACCTTGGCGGCGTGGTTGGCGATGGAATGGTCGTGGGTGATCATGATGATGGTGGAGCCGCCGTCATGCAGCTGCTGAAACAGCTCCATCACCGCCGCGCCGCTGGCACTGTCCAGCGCGCCGGTGGGCTCGTCGGCCAGCAGCAGCTTCGGATTGCCCACGATGGCCCGTGCGATGGCCACCCGCTGGCACTGTCCGCCGGACAGCTGGTCCGGCCGGTGCTCCACCCGGTCGGAAAGCCCCACCGTCTCCAGCGCGGCCCGGGCCCGTTCCAGCCGTTCCGCCTTCTTCACCCCGCCGTACAGCAGGGGCAGCGCCACGTTTTCCAGCGCCGTCAGCTTCGGCAGCAGGTTGAAGCTCTGGAACACGAAGCCCAGCTCCTTGTTCCGCACCTCCGCCAGCTGCTTGTTGTTGCAGGTGGTCACGTCCCGCCCCCCCAGCAGATAGCTGCCGCTGGTGGGCACGTCCAGACACCCGATCAGGTTCATCAGCGTGGTCTTGCCGCTGCCGGAGGGACCCATGATGGCCAGATACTCCCCCTCCTCCACGTCAAGGTTCACGTTTTTCAGGATATGTGCCACGGACTTTCCCATGGGGTAGTCCTTGCATATATCGCGCATTTCCAAAATCATGCTCAGCCCTCCATCGGCGGTGTGATCACCGGCGCGGAGGCGTCCGCGCCGCCGGGCAGCACGGACACCGTGCTGTTGCTGACGGTGCCGCCCTCGTCGGTCACAACGCCGTCCTCGGCGGGCATATCGCCGCCGTCCATGCCGTCCATCGGCACGTTCTCGTCGATCTTGTCGCCGTCGCCGCCCTCGGGATAGACCTTGCCGCCGCTGGCGCCGGGGTCAAAGGTGCCCTCGTCATAGGTGATGCACGTCATGCCCGCCTTCAGGCTCTCGTCCGGGAAGGCGATGTAGTCCTCCGCCGTCAGGCCGTCCGTCACGGGATAGGTGTCCGTCTCCGTGTTGTACTCGCCAAGGGTGACGCTCCGCTTTTCCAGCTTGCCCTTGCTGTTCTGGGCCCACACCCACGGATTGCCCTCGGCGTCGTTGATGAAGTAGCTGGGCAGGTTGATCAGGTTCTCGTCCTGGGTGTCCTCCTGACCGTAGTCCGGCTCTATGTACACGTGCTGGCCCATCAAGAGTCCTTCGCCGCTGCCCTCCAGGGTGACATAGAAGGGGTACTTGCTGGACATGGCCGTGTCGCCGTCGCCGTAGTCGCTGCGGCTCTGCTGGGCGTTGTTCCAGTCGATGGAGCTGATGCTGCCCTTCCAGGTCTGGTCGCTGACACGGGAACGGATCACCACCTGGGTGCCCTGGGTGAGAACGGAGGCGTTGTTCTCGTTGACATAGCCCTTGATGCGGAAGCCGCCCGTCTCCACGATGGTCATGAACGGCAGGGCGTTGCCGGAGTTGTCCGTACCGCCGTCCGGGTTCAGCGACTTGATCTCGCCGTCCACCGGCGCGGTCACCGTGCCGTTCTTGGTGTTGGCCTTCAGCTTCTCGATGTCCTTCTTCTTGGTGGCGATGTTGGCCTTCGTCTCCAGCACCTTCACGTTCTGCTCCCGCAGATCCAGGGCGTACTGCCGCTTGGTGGCGTCGTCATAGGTGCTGTCCATCAGCTTCTGTATCTTTTCCAGCTCCGCCTGCTGGTCCTCCAGCGTGGCGTTCAGCTGCTCCAGCTCCAGCTGGGCCATCTCCAGGTCGGTGCGGATCTGGCTGAGGTCATAGGTCAGCAGCACGTCGCCCTTTTTTACGCTGTCGCCCACCTTCACCTTGATGGTGTCGATGGTCATGGCGTCGTTTTTCTTGATGGTCGTTTCGCCCAGGGGACTGACGATGCCCGCGAACCGGTCCGCCAGACCTACGGACCCCAGCCCGCAGATCATGGACACCGACTGCACGGAGGCCTCGCCCTCCACTGCGCCGCAGCCGGACACACAGCCCAGCAGCATCACCAGCGCCAGTACAAAAGCCGCTTTTTTCATGTCGTGTTCTCCTTTTTCCTTCCCGCGCGCCCGCGGGATGATTTGCCTATTTACTTAGACGGCAGAAATTGTCATTCCGTTCCGCCGCTGCCCCCGACAATATCATATCATGCGCCTGGCCCTCAAAATGTGAACAAATCGTGAACACACGCTTAAGACCTTACTAAGGTTCCGTATCAAAACGGTGGCAAAACGCCCTGCGGAATATTGACAGCGTGCGGGGGAGTGTCCTATTATTGTGGTGTGCCGTGTCCATCCCGGACATCTTACCGGTGTACGGGTGCCTTTTCGGCGGACACGGTCCGTGTACGATACCACCGGCAGGAGGTTTTGCCATGAACAAAAAACGTATCCGCCAGATGGACCTGGCCCTGCGCCGCCGCCTTTCCGACCGTCCCGCCGCGGACTATTTTGCCCCCGGGGGCGCCCTGCTCCGCACCATCGAGACCGAGGGCTATATGCAGCGCTTCGCCGGGCTGTTCAACGGCACGCGCCTCCGCTGTGCCGACGTGCTGGCCCTCTGCCGCCCGGAGCTGGAGACGCTGTGCCCCGGCGAACCGTCCGAGGGCTGGCTGGCCTATGCCTACGACTATGCCCGCCGCCTGCTCTACCCGGAAAAGACCGATGCGGAGCCCTTCGCCCCCGGTGCGGTGTTCCTGCTGTCGGTGCTGCAGGTGCTGTTTGCCGCCGAGGCGGAGCTGCTGCCCCACGACCCAGCCTGGACCTTCGATTTCCTGACCGATGATGAGCTGGGCGGCAGCCCCAGTGCCCCGTCCTATCAGCGCTTCCTGCGTCTGTGGAGGCGGGAGTTCGTCTATGAGCTGATGCGTTTGGGCCTGGAGGTCACGCCCTACCGCACCCTTGAGCATATCGCCGGCGTCCACCACATCGCCGTCACCGCCGCCCGCGCCCTGCGGAAAAGCGGCGTGGCCGTGGACGTGGCCCTGGTCTCCGGCGCCGCCGCCGGCCACGATCTGGGCAAGTTCGGCTGCCGCCCCGGCGAGCGCGTGCCCTACCTGCACTATTTCTACACCGACCAGTGGTTCCGCCGCCGCCGGATGACCGACATCGGCCATGTGGCCGCCAACCACTCCGTCTGGGACCTGGAGCCCGACTACCTCTCCGTGGAGGCGCTGCTGCTGATCTATGCCGACTTCCGCGTCAAGCAGCTCCGCGATGCGCAGGGCCGGGAGATCACCCGTATCTCCACCCTGGCCGAGGCCTTTCAGGTGATCCTGGACAAGCTGGATGACGTGGACGGCGAGAAGCAGAAGCGCTATACCCGGGTCTACGCCCGGCTGGAGGACTTTGAGCAGTTCATGGTCAGCCGCGGCGTGGATGTCACCATGTCCGGCGGCGATACGCCCCCGCTGCCGGAGAAGCACACCGCCCTCATGACCGATGACGAGGCCCTCCGCGCCCTGACGCTCCGCTGCGTGGGCCACAATATGGAGCTGATGCACCGCCTCACCGACCAGCGCAGCTTCGCCCGTCTGCTGGAGGAGGCCCGCGGCGAGACGGATTGGCGCCGTCTCCGCGCCTATCTGGCGGTGATGGAGTCCTACTCCCTCTATCTGCATATCCCCCAGAAGGTCCAGACCCTGACGTTCCTCTACGAGCTGCTGATGCACCGCGAGGGCGATATCCGCCGTCAGGCGGCGGCGCTGCTGGGCGAGATCATCGCCGGCTTCCACGCCGGCTACGCCAAGGAGCGCCCCGCCGACATCCGCCCGGACCCCAAGGCCATCACCGACGTGGACCAGTGGAGGCTCTATCTGGACAAGATACTGTATCCCGACCATAAGCTCATGCCCCAGCACCGCCGCTGGATCGGCTATACCCTGAAATTCGCCGTCGGCTCCCTGCTGAGCCACTGCCCCGGCCGGGAGGAGCGCTTCCTGGCCCCGGTGTTCGCCTACTACCGCAGGCCGGAGGATCTGGACGACTACACCGCCTTCCAGCTGCTGGATACCGCCGCCGCTCTGCCGGATACGGCCTATACGGCCAGCCGCGCCCGGCAGATGACGGACTTTGCCGCCGCCCTGTCCCTGCGTAAGGACCTGACCATCCGCATGGCCGCCGTGCTGCTGCTGGACCGTCTCGCCCGCCTGTACCCGGAGGACGGCCGCGCGCTGGAGGCCGTGACCGCCGTCCCCGACGGCGACAGCGGCACCCTGCGCTATCTCAAGAAGGATGTGCTCTCTCAGGGCGCGCCCCTTCTTCTGCCGGAGGACGTGGTCTCCGAGATCTTCCTGGACAACCTGAAGACTGCCACCCCCTGGATCACCAAGCAGGGCAACCTGCGCCTGCTGACGGACTTTGCCCGCAGCGGCAAAAGCCCCGCCCTCCATATCGCCACCCACCTGTCCAATCTCATCAAGGTCAGCGACCGCGTCACCGTCCGCCACAGCGCCGGCAACGCCCTGCTGGCCCTGGCGCCCCGACTGACGGCCGACCAGCGCAACGAGGTGGCGGTGGAGCTGTGCCGCGGCCTGGAGCTGGGCCAGCAGGAGTTCACCAAGTATATCCCCGACTACCTGGGCCGTTTTGCCCTGTGGCTGCCCCCGGCGGAGCTGGATGAGGTGCTGGACGACCTTCGCGTGAACCTCAGCTCCTCCGACAGCCGCGTTACCGCCTCCGTGCTGGATACCGTGGGCGTCATCTATGAGGCGTACGATGCCTATCGCTCCCGCTTCCCGGAGACGGACGACGCCTACCGCCGCCGCCGTGAACGGCTGCTGGGCCTGCTGATGCGGGGCCTCAGCGGCATTGACGGCGCCACCCGGCAGGAGGCCCTGTTCGTGTTGGGACGCCGGGTCTTCGGCTCCGGAGAGCTGGGCCGCCACGAAAAGCGCCGCGCCTTTATGCTCACCCAGCGCAAGCTGCTCTCCGCCCAGGACGAATTCCCCGGCGAGGGCCTGACGTTCTACTACCGGGCCGCCATGCTGGGCAAGCTCTACCGCTTCATCACCGAGGAGCGCCTGTTCCACAAGGGCTTTGACTTCGGCGCGCCCCGCCCCGTGGCCTTCTTCCCCGGCACCTTCGACCCCTTCACCCTGTCCCACAAGGGCATCGTCCGGGCCATCCGCGACCAGGGCTTCGAGGTCCTGCTGGCCATTGACGAGTTCTCCTGGTCCAAAAAGACCCAGCCCTACCGCCTGCGCCGGCGCATCGCCGCCATGGCCGTGGCCGACGTGTTCCACGTCAGCATTTTCCCGGAGGACTTCCCGGTGAACATCGCCAACCCGGAGAACCTCCACGAGCTGCGCGCCGCCTTCCCGGGCCGCAGCGTGTCCATCGTGGTGGGCAGCGACGTGGTGCTCCACGCCTCGTCCTACAAAAAGTCCGTCACGCCGGACTCCATCCACACCTTCGACCACGTGGTCTTCCGCCGCACCGAGCCGGATGCCGAGCCGGCGGATTACAGCTGCATCACCGGCAAGGTGCTGGAGCTGACGCTCCCGCCCCAGCTGGAGGAGATCAGCTCCACCCGCATCCGCGAGGCGGTGGATGCCAACCGCGACATCTCCAACCTCATCGATCCCACGGTGCAGGAGTTCATCTATCGCCGCGGCCTGTACCTCCGCGAGCCCCAGGACAAGCCCGTTCTCCGCACCGAGGACCTGAGCTTCCTGCCCGCCTCGCCGGAGACGGCGGAGAAATTCCTCCGCACCATGCTCTCCGTGCCCACCGCCGCGGCGCTGCGGACGCAGATCGAGAGCCGCGGCGACGACGTGATGGTCTGCCGGGACACCGACGGCACCATTCTGGGCGCGGCCAGCTACGCCTGCCTGGACTCCGCCCGCCTCTTCGCCCGCCTGGGCGACCCGGCCCTCTCCGGCCTGGTCCGCCAGAACGCCGGCGGCCGCACCCTGCTCATCAGCGGGCTGTTCGTGCCCCGGGGCGAGCGCCAGAGCGACCTCTGCCAGCTGCTCATCACCGAGGTGCTGACCCTGGCTCTCAGCCGTGAGTTCACCTATGCCCTCTACCTTCCCCTGGAGGGCGCCGTCTCCGGCTACGGCCGCCAGCTGCTGACGCTCCAGGGCTTCGTTCCGGCTGGTGACAGCACGGACGCCCTGGCCGTGGATATGCGCTGCCCCATCGTCCTCAGCCGCAACGTGGACACCGCGGTGAAGGCGCCCTTCAGCTCCTCGCCCCGGGTGCTTGCCGCCATCGCCGCCGCCCACCGCCGCCTACAGGCGGCGCTGACAAAGCTGCAGCCCGGATCTCTGGTGCTCAGCCTGTCCGCCGGCGTCATCTACCACCGGCTGCTCCAGCGTATCACCGGCCGCAACGGCGTCCCCGCGGAGCCCACCACGCCCCGCGTCCTCGGCCCGGATATCTGCGTCCCCTACGGCAAGATCCTCCGCGGCGTGGCCGTGCCCAACACCGTCACCAAGACCCTGCGTACCGACAAGGTCTACGAGCCGGACCTCAGCACCTATTCCATCGAAGCCTACCCGGACTACTCGCCCCTGCCCGACCAGGTCCGCACCATCCACGCCTTTGCCCGCCCCGTCATTCTCGTGGACGATATGCTCCACGACGGCAAGCGCATCCGCCGCCTGGCCCCGCTGCTCGCCGAGACGAACACCCCCGTGGACCAGGTGCTGGTGGGCTACCTCACCGGCATGGGCCGCGACCTCATGGAGCAGCTGGGCTACGACGTGGACGCCATCTACTACCTGCCCAACCTGCGCCTGCGCTTCGTCGAGTCCACGCTCTATCCCTTCATCGGCGGCGATACCGTCCGCCGCAGCGAGGCCCTGCCCGGCGGCCTTCAGCCCGCCGTCAACCGCATCCTGCCCTACGCCGCCCCCGAGTACACCGGCATGGACGACGAGACCGCCTGGGAGCTCTCCCTCTGCTGCCTCGAAAACGCCCGCGACATCCTCCTTGCGCTGGAGACGGAGTTCCGCACCCTCTACGCCCGGAACCTCACCCTCAGCCGTCTCGGCGAAGCGGTCATCCTGCCCCTCTGTCCCGACAAGGGCGGCTGCATGACCTACGATCTCTCCCGCGCCGCCAGCACGTATTTGGAGGGAGATATAGAGCTTCTCAAACGCATGCGCCCTGCGAGATAATGCACCGTCTTTTCCGCCCTGTCATCGTCAAATCTCCTCGACGTACACACGGTACGCCTTCGTCGGTTTGCCATCGGCAGGACGAAAAATCCGGCACATTCTCTATTCCTCAAGGGGGGCCTGCGCCTCCGCGCCTCGTCTTGACACAAAATCTGAACCTTTATCAAGGCTATGCGGCGCTGCCTCGTCATCGGCAGGACGCAAGATCCGGCACATTCTCTGCTCCTCAGGGGGCCTGCCGTGGCGTGAAATTTGCGCGTCAGCACCCCGCCGGAGGCAAAAAGATAGAAACAGGAGAAGCTACTATGATCGATCTCAACGATACCAATCTGCCGCGCATCCCGTCTAAGTGCCGCGTCACCCTGCTGGCTCTGGGCGATGTGGGCAGCACGCTGCTGACGGGCCTGCGGCTCATGGGCGGCGACGTGATAGACTCCATCGGCATCTGCGACGTGCGCCCCGGCGTCTCCGAGCGCTGGGAGTTCGAGCTGAACCAGATACAGTCCCCGGACGGTGCGGCGCTGCCCCCGGTGGACATCATCGCGCCGGAGCAGCTGTTCGACGGCGACGTGTTCCTGTTCTGCGCCTCCCGCATGATCCCGGATACCTCCGTTACGGCGGGGGATGTCCGCATGGCCCAGTACGGCCTGAACCGGGAGCTGGTGTCCGTCTACGCCCGTATGGCCCGGGACAGGCGGTACAGGGGCCTGTTCTGCGTGGTCAGCGATCCGGTGGACCCCCTCTGCCGCGCTGTCCTGCGTGAAAGCGGCCTGTCCCCGGCCCAGGTCCGGGGCTTCGGTCTGGGCGTCATGCACGCCCGCGCCCTGTACTACGCCCGGAGGGACCCTCGCTTCGCGTCCTACCTCACCGAGGGCCGCGCCTTCGGCCCCCACGGCGAGGACCTGGTACTGGCCAACTCCATTGCGCACTACGACGACGCCCTCTCCCGTGAGTTGACGGAGAAGGTGGCCCACGCCAATCTGGAGATGCGTAAGCTGGGCTACAAGCCCTATGTGGCCCCGGCCCTGTCCTCCGGCGCGCTGAGCCTGCTGGCCCTGCTGCGGGGGCAGTGGCATTATTCCTCCGTCTACGACGGCCAGGTGTTCATGGGATGCCGCAATCGTCTGACCCCCGCCGGCATCGAGACGGAGCCGCTGACCCTGCCGCCTGCCCTGCAAAAGCGTATCGACGACACCCGCGCCAAGCTGAACGCCATAGAATAACGGAGGTATCCGCCATGCTCACCGTTCTGCTCCCCGAAAACGACCGCAGCCCCGCCCTGCGGGACCTGCTGGCGCCCCTGCTGCCCCCGGGCAGCGATATCCGCGACCCCGATGACGGGCTGGAGGACCTGGCCGGCCGCCGTTTGCTGTTCGCTGTGGCGCTGGATGAGGGCGGCTGCAATATGGCCTATTACCGTATGCTCTCCCGCCTGCGCCGCAGCACAGACCTGCTCTCCGACAGTATCGGCGCGTGCATCGTCACCGGCGTGGGCGAGTTCTACACCAAGGACGTGGCCCGGGACATGGTCTTCGCCGCCAACCAGGCGGGCTGCGGCTTCCTCGGCCGCCCGCTGGTGGAGGCCACCGGCTCCCTGCGGAATTTCCGCACCCAGGCCCAGATCGGCGGTACCGATGAGGTCACGGCCTTCCATGCCGCCGTGGCGGAGCTGCTCTCCCGCCTGAACGGCTGGGAAAAGCCCGCCCCCATCCGCCATGTGCTGGCTCTCCACGCCTCCCAGCGCGCCACGTCCAACACCCTGGCCCTGTGGGAGCTGGTGAAGGCCGGTCTTCCGTCGGACCTCGGCGTGCAGGAGATCTGCCTCCGCAACGGCACCATGGCCGACTGCAACGGGTGCAGCTATACCGCCTGTCTCCACTTCGGCGAGCAGGGCGGCTGCTTCTACGGCGGCCCCATGGTGGACGAGGTCTATCCCGCCGTGCGGAAATGCGACGCCCTGGTCATGCTCTGCGCCAACTACAACGACGCCCTGGCCGCCAATCTGACCGCCTGTGTCAACCGGCTCACGGCCCTGTTCCGCCAGACCCGTATGTACGACAAGCGGCTCTTCGGCCTGATCGTCTCCGGCTACTCCGGCGGCGACCTGCTGGCCCGCCAGCTGATCTCCGCCCTGAATATGAACAAGTCCTTCTACCTTCCGCCCCGCTTCTCCCTGCTGGAAACGGCCAATGAGCGCGGCAGCCTTGTGAAGCTGCCGGGCATCGAGGCGCAGGCGGCGGCCTTCGC
>ERZ1034998.2054-NODE-2054-length-11343-cov-5.307672_pt1 | contig 11343 bp, 14 predicted proteins | sample MGYA00520621_ERZ1034998 | MGnify/ENA primary metagenome ERZ1034998 (study PRJEB33766, sample SAMN09781748) | gut metagenome | biome: gut microbiome | host: Homo sapiens | place: Madagascar | study: EMG produced TPA metagenomics assembly of the PRJNA485056 data...
CCTTACATCCATGTTTTATTTCCTCTCCTAATCTTCTCTCTCGGTCAGTATTTTTATCACAAGGCTGCTGATCTCCGCCGGAGTGCTTCTGTTTTCTTCACGCATCCACCGTTTGGTCAGTTCCCAGTAGCCCGCTATCGTAAAGTAAAAATCATATAATCTTTCCTTTGACATCTCTGAAAGGATCTGCTCCGGTTCCATATCGATATCTTTCATTTTTGTTTTGAACGCAACCTGCATGATGTACTCGGAAAGATGATCTTCGATATAGTGCAAAAGATGACTCTGATCCAGACAGCGAAACACCTCCGCATTTTTCTCCCAGAAAGAAAAATAGATGTTTGTCGTCTCCTTTAAGCCCTTCGCTCCCTGCAAAAGCAGTGCATCCGCGAATTCATCCATGACAGAGTCTGCCATAAACCGGACAATATCGTCTTTCGTTCCGAAATACCGATACAGCGTCCTTCTTCCAACGTTTGCACTTTTCGCGATCTCCTTCATCGAGATCTCTGCGTAATCCTTTTCCTCTAACAGCTTTTGCAGCGTATCACGGATCAGCTCCTTTGTGGATATCGATTCTTTCATAACATTCTCCTTTTAGTTTGTCCGGGCTAACTTTCACAGCAAAGAATGGCACACATGTGCAACAATGTCAATACAATAAAAAAAAGTTGGCACACATCAACGCGTGTGTGCCAACTTTTCTATCTGCATCAAAATTATATATTATCCTTAATGAATGTTTCTAACGCTGCAGCTTCCTCCTGTTCCTTTTCGCCTTCTACGATCATCTCAACCTCTTCGTTTGCCTTTACGGAAAGAGCCATGACATTAAAGATCCGTTTTGCATCTCCTGTCTTTTCTCCTTTGCGGATCGTAACCTTGCTGGAACATTTCGCTGCCTCTTTTACCAGAGCTCCTGCAGGTCTTGCATGTAAGCCCATCTCATCGTTTACCACAAATGTAAATTTTACCATATTGCATCCTCCAGTCTCAGACCAGATAATGTTCCAGTCCGTAAGCAACTCCTGCTTCATTGTTTGATTTTGTCACAAAATCTGCTTTGGCTTTCAGTTCATCGATCGCGTTTCCCATCGCGATTCCGACACCTGCCGCCTCGATCATTGGAACATCCAGTTCATGATCTCCGAATGCGATCACATGCTCCGGTTTTACATCCAGACTTTTACAGATTGTTTTCAGTGCGGTTCCTTTGGTAACTCCCTTCGGAAAAATCTCAAGAAATGTATCTCCGGAGCGCGCCATATCAATCTCTTCCCGTTTCTGCGCCGCGATCACTTTATAAATTTCCGTAATCTCATCGGGACTCGCCGCAAGTACCAGCTTATTCGGACCGGTACTTTCTTTTTCCCACTCTGCGGCAAGTTCTTCCACATCCGCAAATTCCGGTCTGTGATGGATGATCTCGCTTTCCTTCTCGACATAGCGGTCACTGCCTGTTACAAACCAACTGTCATGCCGGAAGATCCAAAGCGGCATCTGATAGCGCTCCGCGATCTCTTCATAGATACGTTTCATGGTATCCGCAAGAAGATACTCGCTGCTGATGCACTGACCGTCCTTTAAAATGTAAGTACCCGCGTTGCACGCTTTGATACACGAAATTCCAAGTTCCTCTTCGATCGGATCCACTGCCGCCGGCATTCTTCCGGAGACCAGTGCGATCTTGATTCCCTGTTCTGCCGCTTGTTTTACGCTTTCACGCGCTCTTGGCAGTATTTTTTTCTGATCGTCGAGCAATGTTCCATCCAGATCAAGACATATTAACTGATAATTCATAGCACCCTTCCTTTATCCAGAATATTTAATATCTTCTCAACATTTCTTCTTCCGTTTTTCAGTCCGAGGTTAAAAACAACCGCGCCTGCCAACCCTGCAATAATGAAAAGAATGCCAAGGACACCGAGAAACGTGTGACGGGTCAGACCCGCGAAGCCGGCGTAAGCGCCTGCCACGCCAATGGTCGATACCGCAAGTGCGATCGTTTTCCAGTGACTGATCCTTTTTAATGCCGCAAGCTGCATTTCGGCTTCTTTTGATAATCGATTTTTCTCAGCAGTGTTCATGACATTCTCTCCTTTTTCTTTTTTGATAAATAATTAGTAAGTCAGTCCCGGGTTAAAGAATCCGATCAGTACACCGACGAAGGCTACTACGACTAACAGTAACATTACTTTGATCGGGGACATCCGTTTCTTCGCCATGAGGAACCAGCATCCGATGATAAATAATGCGGTTAAAAGTCCAGGGAATACGGAATCTAGTTTATCCTGCAATACCAGATACGGTTCGCCCGCATCGTTTAAAAGCTGTAAGGATGTGGTAACGCTTACCCATGTTGCGGATACCGCACCGATTACGATACCACCGAGCACTGAGATCGCTTCTCTTAATGCTTCACCCTGTGTTCCGATCAGGAAATCTACCGCTTTTCCACCAAGCTGATAGCCCTTGAAATATAAGAATTTCATTCCGAAGTATGCGAACAGGTTCCATACGATGATATAGAAAATCGCTCCAAGCGGTGAACCGCCGGTTGACATACCCATTGCAATACCAAGAAGGATCGGGATAACGGTTCCTACGACTAAGGAATCACCGATTCCGGCGATCGGTCCCATAAGACCGGCACGCAGACCGTTTATCGTTTCCTCATCCACATCTTCCGCGCCGTTTGCTCTCGCTTCCTCGAGACCTGCTGTCATACCGACGATCACGGAACCAAGCTGCGGCTCTGTATTGAAAAATGCGGTGTATGTATCCATTGCTTTTGCTTTGTCTTCTTCATTGTCATATAATTCTTCTACCAGTGGCAGCATGGAACAAAGATAACCAAATGTCTGCATGTGCTCCTGGGAGAAGCATGTTAAATGGCCGTAATACCAGTTATGGAATGACTTTGATAACGCTTTTTTTGATAATTTCTTTTCCATATCAGATATCCTCCTCTTCCTCGATCTCAGCTGCAGCCGCGCCCTTTGTGACTGTCAGCATTTTAATTTTGTATGTAAGAATTGCGAACATTCCGGCAACAACCGTTGCGGATACCAGGTTGATACCAAGAGATGCAGCCAGTACAAATCCGAATAAGAACGGAACAAAATCTGCCGCTTTCTTTACGATCTGTTTTAAGAGAATCGCAATACCTACGCAAGGAAGCAGGGAACCAACGGTAAACAGTGTCTTCATTGCAAGACCATCCATCGGCAGTGCTGTTTTGATCAGTTCTACTACGTCCGCACCCATCTTACACATGATCATGGTCGGGATGAAGGAGCAGATCAAATGAGAGATCCATGGAAGTCCCATATCTACCAGATATAATTTCTTATACTGTCTGTTTTCTACTGCTTTCCAGCCCATGTGCTGCCAAACCAGGTTGATCGTTGCTGTTCCGTAGAATAATACGGTTCCAAGTGTACCAACCATGGCACCGAAAGATGTTGCAAGTGCTGCGCCTTCTGCAGAAGTTGCTGTAAGGCCGTAGCTCTTTAACGCAACCATTGCAAGCGGGATACCGATGTAGCTGACCGCACGCACATCCGCGGATACGGTTCCACCCGGTGTAACGAGCGCAATGTAAATAACCTGCATCGCACATCCGACAAGAATACCTGTCTGCATATCACCTAAGATCAATCCACATACAAATCCACCGATCAACGGTCTTCCAAGTGTATAGTTACCGATCGATGAACCACCCATACCAGGCATACTGGACAGACACGCGAAGAGTCCGAGCAATACTGCCTGTAACCAACTGATAGTCATAACATTCCCTCCTTAATTAAAACCAAATTGTCCTCTGAATTTTTTCCAGTTGCCGATCGCTTCTTCTTTTAACAGCGCAAATTCTACTTCATATCCTGCGTTCATGATATTTTCAAGTGCCTGCGCTTCTTCCTGCGTAATGGACTGGTTGTTTCCGAGTTTTGTCGCGCCCGGTCTGTCGTTGCAAGGTCCGATGATCACGGTCTTCACGCCGCACTGGAATCCCTGGTCGATCAGGATCTTTTCCATATCCAGCGGATTTTTTGTGATCAGGAAATAATTATCCTTGCTTGCCAGCACCTTCGCGCTTTTCTCTTTGAATTCATCCACTGACCATACAAAAGTCTTTTTTCCGCTCGCGCTCTTGTATGCCGCTTTTAATACCGGATTCTTTGCCGCCGCGTTGTTTACCGCGATCAGTCCGTCACACGGATATTCCAACGCCCATCTTGTACATGTCTGTCCATGAATCATACGATCATCCACACGGATAAATGAAACTGCCATATTCTTTTCCCCCTTTTTTAAATTTCGTCTTCGGATTCTTCATTTGTAATCCGAAATTCTTTTAATACTTCTCTGGATTCCGAAAGCAGATCTTCGATCAGCTCCGGGGTCTCCATTGTGTCTTTCATCAGCACTGCGCTCAATGCAAACGGAAGATTTACGCCTCCGACCATAACGGTCTGCCCCATGAGGTTTTCTTCTGCAATTACGTTTGCCGCAGTGGTAAGCGGTGAACCGCCCACCAGATCCGCCAGCAGAATGATCTCATCTTCTGCTTTGACCGGCGCCAGGCATTTTCTCACATTCTCCGCATACACGGCAGAACTCATGCCATTTTCCAGGCTTGTGGAGATCACATCCTCCCTGTTTTCTCCCGCAAGCATGTTCAATGCGTTGTGCAGTCCCGGAGCGAATGTTCCATGACTGACCAGAAAAACATATTTCATTCTATCGTCCTCCTCCTTAAGATTTTTCTTTCTGTTCCTTAAGTTCAAATACAGTATAAAAAAAAGACGACACATGTTCATCTCACATATGTCATCCTTTTTACATTACGTTTGTCAGAAATCGTAATGACATTTGTCATTTCCGGTTCTTTAAGTACTGATTGATCGTGCGGTTCCAGATGATAAGATCCATCCGGATGTTGGAGCTGTCCGTCAAAATGCTGTCCACCGCCTTGTCTACCTCCGCAACTGCCTCATCATATCCACGGAATCCCGGCGCAATGACCGCGTTTTCCACAGCGTTACTTAAAACCGCGAGGTTCATGCCGCCGCTCTCCCCGGAGCTTTCGATCAACTGCTGCAGGGTCTGGTCAGACTCCGTAACTTCTTTTAACACGGAAACTCCCTCCGAATAATCAAAGATCTCCGACTGGATCTCGGTGTTACTGGTCAGCACCTTGATAAAATCCCAGGCTGCCTCCGGGCATTTCGCATTTTCATTCATCGCGACAAGCAGTGTGTCAAGCGTTGATATGTTGTCGCCTTCCGGCCCTGCCGGCATCGGAATACATTCCCACTCAAATCCCGAATATTTCTTGACGCTGAGCGGATACGGTTTATACGCGCGGTAGTTGGAAAAAGACATCGGTTGAAATACCACTTTCCCCATATCAAAGTCTTTGGTCGAGGGACTGTAGTTTCCATTTAATCCATACAGACGCTCCATAAATTCCAGTGCCTCTTCGACATTTTTGTCCGCGAAACCGCACTCCGTTCCTTTTTCATTAAACAGCCGGATCCCATTAGATTCAAACGCGTCCATCCAGGTATATCCGACCGCGCCGAACTGGTCTACCGTTCCGTCTCCATCCGTGTCTTTCGTCACTTCCTGGCATATCTCGTAAAACTCATCCCAGGTCCAGGTATCATCCGGGATCGCGATCCCCTCTGCGTCTAAGATCGTTTTGTTTACAAACATCAGCTTCGGCGCGCACTCATAGGGCAGAGAGTATTGTTTGCCCTCATGCTGGCCGTATTCATAGGCAGACGCGTAAAATGCTCCCTCATCAAAATTTTTATCTTTTTCAATGAAGGAAGACAGGTCTTTTAACGCGCCGATCTCCGCAAGATCGTTAAAATCCTCTGCCAGCACAAAAATGACATCAGGCGCGTTCCCGGAAATCAGCTGTTTGGACAGCCACTCCGAATAATCGCTCTTTAAGATCCCGCTGACATACTCCACGTTTACTCCCGGATGTTCTTGTTTAAAACATTGGATCGCATCCTCCAGGATCTGATAGGAATATCCGTTTTGCACTTCCCAGTAACTGTCCGAAAACACGCCGATCGTCAGTTCCTTTTTCTGAAATACCGGAAGTGACTGGTAGCTGTCGCTGTAAAGAAGCGCCGTGAGCACAAGTAAAAGCGCGCAGCAGATGATCAGGATCTGATTTTTTTTGTTCCGGATTTTTTTCATCATGGTTCCTCTCCGAATCCCCGGTTCACCACGCCGGTCTGTACCGCCCATATGGCAAGCTGGGTTCTGTCCCTTAATTCGAGTTTACTTAATATGATGCTCAACATGTTGCGCACGGTTCCCTCAGACAGACTCAGTTTCGCTGCGATCTCTTTATTGGACATTCCACTGCCCACGAGCGCAATGATCTTCCACTCTGTTTCCTTTAAGTCGGCTGTCTGCGCATCATCCACCTGGATCGTGATATTCGTCTGCGCCATTTTGGAAAACAGCTTCACAACCTTTGACGTGATATCCCCGTTGATCATGGCTGTTCCCTGATATACTTTGCGGATAGCCTCCGCAAGCTCCTTGGTCGAAATTCCCTTTAACAGATAACCGCTTGCGCCATATTTTAACGCATTGTAAACATATTCATCATCATCAAAGGTCGTTAAGATGATGATCTTGATGTTTGGATAATTTTCCTTGATGATCTGTGTACACACCACACCGTCCATCTCCGGCATACGGATATCCATTAAGATCACATCCGGTTTTTCCCTGCGCACCGAGCGCACAACCTCCACGCCGTTTTCCACGGCATCCAGCACTTCAATGTCTTTTTCCGTTCCCAGCACGATCTGCAGGCTCTGTCGGATCAGTTCCTGATCATCGGCGATCAATACTTTAATCATCTTTCTTCTCCTCCGTCCCCCATCGGATCGGGATCTGCGCTTCTACCAGAAATCCGTCTTCCCCGGAATACTGCAATGTCCCCTGTAACATACGCAGCCGTTCGTCCATATGGTGCAGCCCGAATCCTTTTTCAATCTTTTTACATCCGATCCCGTTGTCCTTGATGCGGATGTTTAACATATTATACTCCCTGTCTATCTCGATCGTGATCCGGTCCGCCTTGCCATGCCGGATGGAATTTGTGATACATTCCTGCACGATCCGGTAAATGATCTCTTCTTCATCCTCGTTAAATCCCTTTAACGGTGTCGTACACCGATACTCGATCTTCGCATTCGTCGCGAGACGCATCTCTTCCATGGTCTGTGTGAGGGCCTCTTCCAGATTAAACTTTTCGAGTGCGTCCGGACGCAGTGCCTTGACCGAACGCCGGACATCCGTCATGCCCTGTCGCGCCACCTCAGCGATCGCGCCAAGCTGTACTTTCGTTGCCTCAGGTGCCACATCCATTAACGTCTCACAGGCTTCGATACCGGTAATGATACCGGTCAGCGCATGTCCAAGCGTATCGTGGATCTCCCGCGCAAGACGGTTTCTCTCTCTGGTTTCCGTCATTTTGACTGATTCTTCCGCGTATTGCTCAAGTCTTTGATTTGCTTTCTGTAATTCTTCATTTGCCGTATTGAGCTGCGCATTCAGACTTAAGATCCGCTCTTTCTCACTCATCTGTATCCGAACCAGCCAGACAATATAAAATAAAAAGAGTAACGTATTTAACGAATTTAACACATTCTTTACGCCAAGCAGAGCGGAGCAGACATCCCCTTCAAAATATCCGAGATATGTTTCCAGTGACGTGATCTGAAAGCCGGACGAGATCAGGTCATAGTCCGTCATCATATAGAACACACAGATCACTGCCGCCGCAGAAAATTTCCATTTTGCTTTCGGCAGATATCGCATGGTATCCGCCAGGATCAAAAGCATCATGCCCGTATAACTGAATCCCAGCAGGTAACTGATCCCAAAGCTGACCGCGATCTCCACGCCGACTTTACAGGCGAGGCTGCCGCTTCCCGTGCTTTTGATCTGCATTAGGATCATCATGCTCCCGTACAGTCCAAGCGCGATAACCGGGATCTTCCATGGCGTGACCGGAATCTTATGTATGCTCGTCAGAAAGCTTAACGCCGATCCCTCCTGCACCGTGCCGTTCAGACAGTATGTGATCAGCATGGAGATAAACAGGATAATGATCAGATTTAAGTTTTTCATGACCACCAGCAGATACTCTGAGGTCTTATTTTCGTCCATCTCTTTTTCCCCCTCTACTGCCATCTGTCTATTCCAAATTCTTCTACATTCTGTCTGGTAACCAGTTTTACCGGAACTAAAATGTTCTTTTCGACGCTTTTTCCGTCAAGCAGGCGGTAGATCGCATCTGCCGCCCTGCTTCCGATCTCTGTCGGAAACTGCGCGGCCGTCGCGTCCATCATTCCTTCCTCGATCAGCGCCTTTGCGTCCGGTGAACCGTCCACTCCATAGACCCCGATGTGGTCAAGCATCTGATTTTCCTCAAGCGCGGCGACCACCCCGACGGCGGCCAGATCGTTCAGACAGAAGATGTTGTCAAACGAAACACCCGCATCGATCGCTTCCTGTAGCCTCGGCATCGCGATCTCAAGCTGTCCCTCACATTCGATCTGTGCCACGACCTCAATGCCTTCCTTCCCGCTTACCGTATCGAGGAAGCCCTGCACTCTGTCCTGTCCCGATTTGGTTGTCGTATGCGCCATAACAAGCAGTTTCGTCCCTTCACACTGTGTCAGAAAATACCGCCCGACGATCACGCCCGCATCGTAATTATCGGAAGTGATCGTGCAGTCCGCGAGTGTATCATCCGAAAGATTGGTGTCCACGACAATGATCCGTATTCCCTGCTCTTTTGCCTGTCCGAGCACATCCGAAAGACTCTCCAGATCCACCGGTGTCACGACAAGCACATCGATCCCCAGATCCATCATTTCCTTGATCTGCTCGATCTGACGGTCGGCATCCAGCGCAGGATCTCTTAACACCACCTGGTCTCCTTCCGCCTCCACGCGCGCGCTTATCTCCTCACTCACGATCTTATAGAACTCATTGTTCATGGTCATGTAACTCATACCGATCAGGTGGGAATTTTTCTTCTGATTTCTCGAATAATCATTTTTTGCACAAAAACTAAACAGCATGATCCCGATGACGATCGCATCCACCAAAAGGATCATACCCCAAAACATCCGCTTATGCTTACCGTTCATGCTTCTCTTTCCCCATACTTTTCTTTCCCGTTCTTATAGACAGATTTTAACATGATTTTACAAAGGATTCAACTGCGGGGTGGGAGGAGAGGGCTATATTACAAAAGACTTTTTTATCTTAGAATTCTATAAGAGTTGCTGGCAATATGAAATACGTTTCATCTTTATAACATTACATTTAACTTCCAAAATCACTACTTGCATCTCCAGTAACTCATACTGCCACTGGAACCAAAAGGAAGTTGTAATTCACGCTCCCACAAGGGGAGCGACAAGTGACGATTCTATTGTTTCCATCTCTCGATCTATTTCAATCCACGCTCCCACAAGGGGAGCGACGGGGACGACAAACAATTATTACTTCTATCAGACATTTCAATCCACGCTCCCACAAGGGGAGCGACAAACATGGATTTTTAGTCGGTTTCCCTGCACAATCATTTCAATCCACGCTCCCACAAGGGGAGCGACAAGTAAGGGCATGTACAACCGCGGCAATTTGGATGATTTCAATCCACGCTCCCACAAGGGGAGCGACGCGACTGGCTGAATTGTCCGAACGTGTCTGTTCATTTCAATCCACGCTCCCACAAGGGGAGCGACGAATGTTTGCGTTATCGGTCCGGATGAGTGACTGATTTCAATCCACGCTCCCACAAGGGGAGCGACGACGTACTGGGACGGTCAGCACTGGCCACCCGAGATTTCAATCCACGCTCCCACAAGGGGAGCGACTGCCTTGGCTATATTTTCCTTTGCCCCGCGATACATTTCAATCCACGCTCCCACAAGGGGAGCGACAGAGATCAGACAGGCCGGATATGCGTGTCTGGTGATTTCAATCCACGCTCCCACAAGGGGAGCGACAGCACCATGCGCTGTTTCTTGGAAAACGGCTTATTTCAATCCACGCTCCCACAAGGGGAGCGACGTCAGCAATTATGCCGTCGCTGTCTTTTACCGGTATTTCAATCCACGCTCCCACAAGGGGAGCGACTCTATGCGGATCCGGAAGGACAGTATTACGATCTGGAATTTCAATCCACGCTCCCACAAGGGGAGCGACTTGAAAAGCAGATAGGAAATAATATTGATGTCCGGATTTCAATCCACGCTCCCACAAGGGGAGCGACCTTTAACACTGGTACGCAGGAGTACTGGTGTGTATTTCAATCCACGCTCCCACAAGGGGAGCGACGGAGGTGATCGTGCATCCGAGGTCTGCGAGTGCATTTCAATCCACGCTCCCACAAGGGGAGCGACAATGCGGTTGATAAGTCGATCGCAGAGATTTATGCATTTCAATCCACGCTCCCACAAGGGGAGCGACATCGGTAAGCGGTTGGCGGTAGAGCCAAACGACGATTTCAATCCACGCTCCCACAAGGGGAGCGACTTGCCGCGTCCTGCGCTTCGGTGGTATATTCCGAATTTCAATCCACGCTCCCACAAGGGGAGCGACCCGCAGCGGCGGCGAGGGAAATCGGGTGTGATGTTATTTCAATCCACGCTCCCACAAGGGGAGCGACGGCGCTGAATCTGCTGGTTAAGCAGGGATATACAATTTCAATCCACGCTCCCACAAGGGGAGCGACTAGCCGGATTGGGTGCATTGGCTGCCCAATGGCAGATTTCAATCCACGCTCCCACAAGGGGAGCGACGTAGGGGCGACGAAAGAGAATGTGAACTTATTACAATTTCAATCCACGCTCCCACAAGGGGAGCGACAGTTGAAAGAGCGGATTTTAAACAAAGAGCAGGAATTTCAATCCACGCTCCCACAAGGGGAGCGACCAGAACTTCGGATGGGCGGGGCCCGCATTCATAATTTCAATCCACGCTCCCACAAGGGGAGCGACGTCCGTGTCAGCCTCCATGGTCACAAACGCCGTATTTCAATCCACGCTCCCACAAGGGGAGCGACTATCCCATACATAGACAGCGTATCTAATACGGTGATTTCAATCCACGCTCCCACAAGGGGAGCGACGGTAATAAACGGCGTAGATATCTTTTCTGTTTAATTTCAATCCACGCTCCCACAAGGGGAGCGACAGCAATATCTCACAAAAAAAATCTTTTTATCCAGTGAAATATTATAAAAATATCCAAATTCGTTCTAAAAATCTTTCACTCTTT
>ERZ1034998.2055-NODE-2055-length-11341-cov-4.173844_pt1 | contig 11341 bp, 5 predicted proteins | sample MGYA00520621_ERZ1034998 | MGnify/ENA primary metagenome ERZ1034998 (study PRJEB33766, sample SAMN09781748) | gut metagenome | biome: gut microbiome | host: Homo sapiens | place: Madagascar | study: EMG produced TPA metagenomics assembly of the PRJNA485056 data...
AGCTACTCTGTAAGAGTTGCGATTAGCCGTAGGCGTTACCCGCCGCAGGTCTGGAGGATACACCCCACTCCCACAATTACGCATGGCGGTGCCGCAGCCAGCGAGGTGGTTTCCGCCCCATCCTCCACCGCGCTGCGGGGCAAAGATAAAAAACTGAGAGATTTTCTTTGCGTTGTCTGCGGTTTGCAGTAACTTTGCACTCAGAAACTAAAGAATATCAAAATATTAAGACTATTATGGCAAAGAAAGCTTTATTGATGATTCTCGATGGATGGGGAATCGGACAGCATGGTAAGGGAGACGTTATCTTCAACACCCCGACACCTTATTTGGATTATCTCACCGCTATTTCCGCCCACTCAGAGCTCGCAGCTTCGGGCGAGGATGTGGGACTGCCCGACGGACAGATGGGCAACTCAGAGGTGGGTCACCTCAATATCGGCGCCGGCCGCGTGGTCTATCAGGACCTGGTCAAGATTAACCGCGCCTGCAAGGACGGCTCTATCCTGAAGAACCCCGGCATCGTGGCAGCCTACAGCTATGCCAAGGAGAACGGCAAGAAGCTCCACCTGATGGGTCTGACCTCAACTGGCGGCGTACACTCTTCGCTTGACCACCTCTTCAAGCTGATTGAAATCTCCAAGGAGTATGGCCTGGACAAGACTTTCGTACACTGCTTCATGGACGGTCGCGACACCGACCCCAAGAGCGGAGCCGGATTTATCCAGCAGATTGCTGACACCTGCGCAGCCAACGGCGCCCACATCGCCAGCATCATCGGCCGCTTCTACGCCATGGACCGCGACAAGCGATGGAACCGCGTGAAAGAGGCTTACGACCTGCTCGTCGAGGGTAAGGGCAAGGAAGCCACCGACATGGTTAAGGCCATGGAGGAGAGCTACGCCGACGGCGTGACCGACGAGTTTGTAAAGCCTATCGTCAACTCGACCGTAAACGGTACCATCGAGGAGGGCGACGTGGTAATCTTCATCAACTTCCGCAACGACCGCGCCAAGGAGCTCACCCAGGTGCTCACCCAGCAGGATATGCCCGAAGAGGGTATGCACACCATCAAGGGTCTGCAGTATTACTGCATGACTCCCTATGATGCCAAATTCAAGGGCGTGAACATACTCTTCCCCAAGGAGAACGTGGAAGACACTCTCGGCGAGTATCTCAGCAAGCACGGCAAGCGCCAGCTGCACACCGCAGAGACAGAGAAGTATGCCCACGTGACATTCTTCTTCAACGGCGGTCGCGAGGCTCCATACGAGGGCGAAGACCGCATACTGGTACCCTCTCCCAAGGTGGCTACTTATGACCTCAAGCCCGAGATGAGCGCCTACGAGGTGAAGGACAAGCTGGTGGGTGCCATCAACACCCAGGAGTATGACTTCATCGTGGTCAACTTCGCTAACGGCGACATGGTGGGCCACACCGGTGTCTACAACGCCATAGCCAAGGCTGTGCATGCCGTAGACTGCTGCGTGCGCGACGTCATCGAGGCTGCCAAGGCCAACGACTACGAGGCCATCATCATAGCCGACCACGGCAATGCCGACAACGCCATCAACGCTGATGGTACGCCCAACACCGCACACTCGCTCAACCACGTGCCCTTCATCTACGTCACCGACAACAACAGCGCCACCGTCAAGAACGGACGCCTGGCCGACGTGGCTCCCTCTATCCTCCACATCATGGGACTGGAGCAGCCTGCCGACATGACCGGTGAGAACCTGATAGAAGACAACAAGTAATCACATACAGCGAAAGCTACAATAGCCCTGAGAGCCGCGACTGACAACAGCCGCGGCTCTCTTGTTGTACTGCCCGCAGCGGGGCTTGCCACCGACGCGCAGCACCAACCCACCGACGCGCAGCACCAACCCACCGACGCGCAGCACCAGCCCACCGACGGCAAGGCCATCAGCCCAGGCGCAGAGCGGGCTGCAGCCACCGTGCTGACCACCATCGCAGGCTCGTAACGGAAGGCACGAGCCCACGTAACATAAGATACGTAAGCTCGTGCCTTACGATACGAGCCCACGTATCATAAGTCACGAGCCAGCCAAGAGCCCCACAACGGCAGCCAAAACAGCCTCTGCGACGGTCGGAGCAGCCTCTATGCTGCCGAGAATGACCGAGCAACCCACCGACCACACCTCTACTGCGCCGGCTGCCCATACCCCCATAACACAAATACACCGCTCCATCCCTCGGGACGAAGCGGTGTATTGCTATAGGGTTGTCGGCAGAGCCTTAATTCTTGAGGAAGTACATACCCTCGTCGTTGTTGGTGTTGTAGTTGGCCTGGTAGATGTTGTCGTAAGAGGCGGTAAACGAGCTGGCAGCAGCCTGAGAGCTGGCCACGATAGAGATACCGCAGACATAATAGTTACCCATCTTCTGGCCAGCCTTGAAGTACTTGTACTTGAGCGACTTGTTGTCAGAGCCGAGAGAGAGCCACAGCCAGTCGTACTTGGTGGTCGAGAAGTCCTTGGGCTGGAAGTTGTAGTTGCTCCATCCGTTGTTTGCCGAACCTTCGGGCAGATACATGCAGTACTTGTACTTGTCGTTGCCGGTGGGCTGACCCTCGCGGCAGTCAAACATGATACCTACCTTCACGGTCTTCTTCTCGTAGTCGATGGCGATGGTGCCGTCGAGCACTGAGTCGAAGTAGAGGCCCTTGATACCGAAGTTGTTGGTATAGGTATTGCCGTCGGGACCGGTGAGGGTCTCGCCCTTGCGAGGCTTGCCGAAGGTACAGGGCATCTTGCTGGTACTGGTGGAGCCACCCCATGACTTGGAGGCGTTGAACTGCTTGGAGTAGAGCGTCCACTGACCGCTGAAGTCGTTGACGCCAATCTGGGTGATGGTGTACTTGCGGCCGTTGTCAAGCACCATGGTACCCTTGCGGATAGAGCCGGTGGTGTTGGCCTCGATGGTGATGACACCACCGCTGAGGGTCATCCACTTGGGAGCCGTTACCACGTTGCCGGTAACATCCTCGATGGTGGCGGCGGCATCGTCGTACCAGAGGTCGTACTCGCGTGAGTTGAAGTCTACCTTAGAGACCACAGTGTTGTCCTCGCCGGGCTTCACCGCACCGAGACGGAAGACACCAGAGAAATTGGCATTGTCGATGGTAGCAGCGAGAGTCACGCCGTCGTAGCTGGCCTGGGGCCAAACCACAGCGTAGGCGGTCACCTTGCGGGCGGCAGCGTCAATCACGGCGGGAGCCACTACCACATCGCCAGTGGTGCTTGTCACGCCTTCACCGGCAGTGAGGGCCTTGCCATTGTCCATGACGAGCTTGTTGATGAGACCTGAGAGGGTAAGGCGGGTATTGGCGGTGGTGGGCTCATCGGCGTCGGCAGGGAACTGCACATCAATCTTGACCACTGCGGTCTGGTAAGCCAGGGTCACATTGGCGCTCTCGCCCACGGCGGTGGTGGCGCTGATGACCGAGTGCTGGCGCACCCACTCCTCGGTACCTGCCTGGGTGCCAAACTCCTCGACCACTACGGGCTTGCCGTCCCAGTTGATTTTGCAGGCGGGGTTGTCCCAGGTGAGCAGCATGTTGGCGGCGTCGTTGGGCACAGCCACGCGCTGGGCGCTGAAGGTGGCAGTAGAGCCGGTCGACTCGGCGCAGCGCAGGGTCTGCGTGCGGCCGGTCTGGGTGCCGTCAGACTTCTGGAAGGTGACGTGGAGCACGTCGCTCAGGCTGAACGCCTTGAGTGCGCCGTAGGTATTGGCGCCAGGCACTTGGGCAGTGACACTGATGTTCTTCATCGACACGTTGGCCTCTGAAGATTCTCTTACGTCCTCGGCATTGTCGCTACAGGCCACGAGACCCAGCAGCGCTACCAGCATGGAGGCGTATGTCAATATTCTTTTTTTCATGATTTGTTCGTTGTTTTGGGTTATCATTAGGTTTATCATCCGCAGAGGAGACGGGGGCCGGAGCCCTGCGCTCCTCTGCGGCGATTACGTAAGGGATGATTAGTCGAGTGACTTCCAGTAAGGATTGCCGATGCGCTCCTTCTGAGGAATCTCCCATGTGAAGTGACTGATCTGAGTGTTGCTCCAGTGGTTGGCTCCACGCTTGTGCTGGGTGCCCCAACGCTTCTGGTTGTAGAAGGCCCAGTCGCCCTCGCCCCACATCTCGATGCGCCACTGCAGCTTGACCATATCCATGGTACTCATGCCAGCCATAGTGTTGTCGCAGGTCATCGTGGGACGGCCCTCGATGGTGCGAGCCTCAAGCAGTTTGTTGAGGGTCTGCTTGGCCATGGCGTCCTGGCCGCTCTGGGCATAAGCCTCGGCGAGCATGAGCCATACGGCAGAGGTGCGCAGATAGATATTGTCTGACACGGTGTACTTGTTGTCATGCATCTCACCGTTGTGACCGATAGACGACGATGCCGCCCACTTCAGGCTGGTGTACTTGGGCATGGTATAGCTGTACCAGGTAGAGTCGTTGTTCTCGAAAGAGTAGATGGGATAGTTCTCAAAGTCATCGGCGAGGATACAAGCCTTGCGGCAGTCATTGTCTGACAGGGCATTGTAGATATTGGCGTCGACCTGATAGTAGCCCGAAGGACCGCGCTTGAGGGCGTTGAAGCCGCCGTTGGTCCAGAACATGTTGCTCGAACCGCGGGCACTACCAAAGATACCCTCGGGGTTCTTCTCCCAGTTGTAGAAGGCGTTTTCCTCGGCGTTATACTCCTTGCCACACCATCCGTCGTCGTTGCGGGCAGCTACAGAGGCGAGCTTAGACTGGTCCATACCATAGTCGCTGGCCTTGATGAAGTTGGGATAGTAAGAGAGCAGCTCTGTGGCGCCGTCGATGACGGTAGCCCAGTCCTTGCGGTCCATGGCGGCGCGGCAACGGTAGTACTGAGCCACGGCGCAGTTGATGCTGTAGACCACATCGGAAGTGTGACCGCTCAGATAGCCCTTGGTACCGATGGAGGACTCATGGAAAGACTTGACAGCCTTGTCGAAATACTCCTTGATGGTAGCCCAGGTCTCAGCCACCGACTTGGGCTCGGTGGCGGGGTTGTAGGCGTAGTCGTTGTAGATGGGCCAGCCCTGCTTGGTCTCGGAGGTAACATCCTGGAGGTCGGTGTAGCGCTCCATGAGCAGCGTGTAGCCGATGGCCTTCATGGTGAGGGCCTGGGCCTGGTAGCCCTTCATCTTCTTGTCTTCCTTGACGTTGTCGTCGGTGAGATACTGCATGGCCTTGATGGCATTGGTAATCTTGTAGACGGGGCCGAGGTAGTAGCCATAGTTCTGTATATCATCGTTTGTCTGCCAGTAGATCACGCTGGGGCTGTTCTGGTACCACTGGTTGTAGGTACCCTTGTTGGCAGATGAGCCTTCGACCACATCACCCGACTGCATGAATCGGCGCAACTCGAAGTTGGACTCGTAGGCATAGCCATTGGAGTAGCCGCCATTGAGCGCGGCATTGTAGATATTGATGTAGCCGGGGAGGACCGATACGAGTCCTGCCACCACCTTGTCTTTCTTCTCTTCGTCACCACCCTGGAGGATATCTTTGATATCGTCTTTGGTGAAGTAGTTGGGGTTATTGACATCCAGGCGGCTGCTACATGCCGAGACTCCCGCTACGAGCAGGGCTGCGGCAACTATATTCTTATATATTCGTTTCATATCTTCTGTATATATAATGGTCAGTGATTTAGAATTCGAGGTTAAGACCCAGAGTTATGGTCTGCATCTGAGGATAGATGTATGTATCGACCTCCTTGCCACCGATAGCCGACATAGAGGGGTCTACACCCTTCTGGGCAGAGAAGATGAGCAGGTTGTCGGCAGATACAAAGGCACGCAGCTTGCTGATACCTATCTTGCGGAGCAGATTCTTGGGTACGGTGTAGCCCAGAGTGATGTTCTTCAGACGGAAGTAAGAGGCGCTGAAGAGTGCCATATCGGTGTACTTGTGGCTGCCGGGGAGGTAGACACCATCGAGATAGTAGTCACCGCCAGAGCTGTTGAACCACTGCATAGGATACTTGGCGCCGGTATTGTCGGGAGTCCAGGTAGCGCCTACGACATCCTTGGAAACAGGGATTCTGTCGCCACCGAGGGAAGAACCACGGAAGAGGTGCTGGGCATACTCCATAGAGAAGAACTTGCCACCAAGCTGGTAAGCAGCTACGATGCCGAGGTCGAAGTCTTTCCAGCGCAGATTGGTGGTGATACCGCCCATGACATCGGGGATGGCGCTGCCGCACTCATACTCAGAAGCGTCGGCTGCCACGGTAGTCTTCACGTTATCGCCCTGCTTGTACTCGGCATAGCGGCCACCGTTGGCGTAAGCGCCGTTGGCATCGGGATGGGTGTCAGCATAGGTCACGCGGTGCCAGTACATAGGCAGACCCGAAGCCTGGTCTACGCCGGCATACTTGTACATATAGAGATTGAAGAGGTCCTTGCCCTCGCCACGGAGGTAGAAGTCGCCACGTCCGGCATGGCTGGCTGTTCCGGCCTGGGCCATATCCTCGGTCTGTACGACCCATGTGCCCTTGGGCACGTCCATAGTGTTGTCCCAGTTGGGTATCTGGTCAGCAGGCACCTTGACGAGCTTGGTGGTATAGTGGGTAGCATTGACGCCTACGCTCCAGGTCCAGTCCTTGGTACGGATGATGTCGGCGTCGAGCTCGATTTCGATACCGGTGTTGCGTATCTTGGCGGCATTCTTCTGCAGCGTGGTCGAGCCCATATTGGCGAGCGGCGAAACCATCTGGTTGTAGAGCGCATTGGAGGTGAGGTTGTTGTAGTAGTCGATGGCACCGGTGAGGCGGCTTCCCAGTACAGAGAAGTCGAGACCGAGGTCGAACTGGTGGATAACCTCCCAGGTGAGGTCGGTACGTACGAGGTTACCGCCGGTGATGGTGGTCACCTTGGGCACGCCGGTACCTGTGGCACCCTCCTGCCAGGCCGATACGCCGTAGCCGTAGGTCTGGTTGAGGTAATAGCTGGTGAGTCCGTTGGAGTTACCGGTGACACCATAGCTCAGACGCAGCTTGGCATTGTCGAGCCAGGACTTGGCACTCTTCAAGAAGGGCTCCTCAGAGAAGCGCCAGCCGGCGCCCAGAGACCAGAAGGTACCCCAGCGGTTGTCCTTGGTAAACTTGGAAGAGGCATCGCGACGCAGAGAGGCTGATGCATAGTAGCGCTCGGCGTAGTTGTAGTTGGCGCGACCCAGGTAAGACTCGGTGCGGTAGGTATTGAGGCCCCAGCTCGGAGTAGCGGTGTTCTCACCACCGTAGTTGGTGTAGTGGCCTACGAAGTTGCCGGGGATGATATAACCGGGCAGAAGCTCGTAGGAAGTACCGAAGTTGACATCCTTGCGGTCGAGGTCTTCATACTCGTGACCTACCAGAGCGTCAACGTGGTGCTTGCCGAAGTCCTGGTTGTAAGAGAGCAGCTGCTGGGTGTTGATGATGCGGCGGGTGTAGGTCTTGAGACCGAAGCTGCCCTGACCGCTGGCACGTCCGGCGATACTGTTCATATAGGATGTACGACGCCAGTGCTGCTCGTCCATGTTGAAGTTGATGGTGAAGTTGAAGTGGTCGAGGAAGTCTATCTGGGCAAAGAAGCGGCTGGTCCAGTTGATGATATCCTGACGCTCCATGTTGGTGCGGGTGATATACATATAGTCGCTGCCGAAGTTGCGGTCGGCTACATGGTTCTCGCCGAGAGGCGACCAAGACTTGTTGTAGACATTGAGGATGTTACCCTTGTCGTCGGTAGCCACGGTGCCGTCTTCGTTCATCTGATAGACGGGGTAGATGGGCGACCAACCCTTGACATGGAGCATGGCGTTACCGGAGGCGCCACCAATCTGGCGCGAGCCCCACTTACCTGCCTGTGCGCGGGTCTTGGTGTTGGAGTAACCGATGTTGGCGCCTACTTTCAACCACTTCAGCACCTGGGCATCCATATTGGCACGACCGCTGTAACGACGGAACTCACTGCTGAGCAGGAATGAGGGGTCGTCCTGATAGCCGAGAGAGAAGTAGTAGTGGGCTTTGTCGCTACCACCGCTGGCAGAGAGGTTGTACTCCTGGCGGAAAGCGTTGCTGAAGAGCAGATCGGAGGCGTCGCCGCTATAGAGCTGGCGGGCCAGGGGGTTCAGACGGCCGGTCTCGGGGTCGATAAGGTAGGCTCCGGTCATGGTAGAGCTGGAGTTGCTGCCTGATCCGGTATTGGTATAGATGGCACCGGGCACGTTGTAAGCCATATTGTTCTTGAGCAGGTTCTTCTGGAACGCAGTCTCGCTGTTGTTGTAGTCGAAGAGGTGCTGGCTGGCGAAGAGGCGAGCCTCGGCGTCTGAGTGGTTGGGGTTGCCCACGTTGGTATAGTAACGGCCGCTGGCATCTACGCCGGGAAGACCGGTGCCATTGACTCCGTAGCGGTAGGAGTTGTAGATACTCTTCCATACGTACTCGTAGTACTGGGCGGCGTTGTCTATAGAGTTGACATTGTAGTCTCCGATAGAGTTCCAGCCCCAACGGCTCTCAAAGGAGATTTTGGCCTTGCCGCTCTGACCCTTCTTGGTGGTGATGAGCACCACGCCGTTGGCACCACGCGAACCGTAGAGGGCGGTAGAGGCGGCGTCCTTGAGGATGGAGACAGAAGCGATATCGTTGGGGTCAAGCTGAGAGAGGGGGTTCTCATAGGTAGAGTTGGTCTGCTGGGCCACACCGTCGATGACGATGAGGGCGGCGGCAGAGGCGCCGTTGGTGGAGCTTACACCACGGATGCGCACAGCCATATCATAACCAGGCTGTCCGTCGACCGAAGACACGCGGATACCAGGGGCGGCACCCTCGAGCGCACGGCTCACGGTGGTGGTGTTCTGCACGGCAATGTTCTCGGCCTTGACGGCGGTCATCGAACCGGTAAGGTCTTTCTTCTTCTGGGTACCGTATGCCACAACGACAACTTCGTCGAGGATGGCTTGGTCTTCTTCCAGAGTGACGTTGACTACATTGCCCTTGGCAGCGAGAGTCTGCTGCTGATAGCCGATGGAGCTTACGCTGATGCGCGAGCCAGGCTTGATCTGGAGGCGGTAGTTACCATTGGCGTCGGTGATGGTGGCGTTGGTGGCATTGCCAACCTCGGCTACCGTAGCGCCGATGACGGGCTCGCCGTGGGCATCCTTCACCAGACCGGTAACGGTTTTCTTGGCCTGTTGTACGGCCTGCACTGTGTTTTCGTTCTCACTGCCGGTAGCTGTAGCCGATGCCGTGATGGGCACAAGCGTAAGCATGGAAGCAGCGAGCAGGTAGGTCCATTGCTTTGAGGTCTTCAAAGCAGCGAACACGCTCTTTTTCTGTTTCTCATCCATAAGGAATTAAATTAGGTGATTAGAATTGTTTTTTATGTTTTCGATTTGGGTTATGCCGACTGTTGCTGTAACAGCCGAAAGATTGGGGGACATCGTTGTCTTGGTTCAGTTCATGGGCACTTTCATTAGGTGGTCAGTTAGCACGATGAGGTTAAGCATCGCACTCATATCGGCTCCAAAATTAATTATAATATTTAACAACGTAAGCGTTTTTTTAATCTTTTTTTTATGACAATTACGCGTCTTTGCCATGGCAGGATGACAACCGCGATGGTCAGAACGAGAACAAAAGTGGTAGAAACGACTGGTTCATAAGCCGTTATCACAGAAGCAGGCAAGGAGATGACCGTATTGACAATCATTAATAAATTGCGCAAAATTTGCGCATGTCTATTCATCACCAACAATTTGCAAGAAAACCATGTCGCTTGGCGACAGAATGACAGAGAAAATAGTCGGAACAACACCGATGGTCAGCAAAACCTCCGAAACAACGACAGGGATAACCAAAGCGACATGTGGAGTTGTCCTTTACAACTTATTATAACTATAGGGGATAGCGCGAATGACAATTGCACTATGCGCAACCATCCACTACACCTTATTATAACTATAAGGGACGGCGGGAATGACAATTGCACCGTAAGCAACCATCCACTACACCTTATTATAACTATAGGGGATGGCGAGGGCAATATAGGATAGGGACGAAAGGAGCAAAGGAAGACTCGCCGAAGCGGTGACGACCGTTGGGAGATGGCGCAGGGGCGGCGAAGGAGCACTAAGGGATATCACCAAGAGAGAGAGCAGCGACGAAGGAGCACTGAGGAATGTAGCCACAAAAAAGAGTGGCGACCCGAGGGCCGCCACTCCACTATTAAGAGTTGAGATTAATCGCGAAGGATTAATAACCGTAGTTCTGAGGATACTCAGCACCAGAGTTAGACTTGATAACGTCGTCTGGGATAGGCTGCTGGTAGTTGTAAGGCTTGATGTTCGGGATGAAGCGGATACCCTTAGAACCATCGTTCTTGGTGTAGGTAATCTTCTCACGGCCGAAGTCAGCATTAACCTGGTCAGTAGCGTTGTTCCAGCTCATACCATACTTGCGTACACGCTCATACAGAGTATTGCTGGTCTTCTCGTCCTGTGTAGGATACTTAGAAGTAACGTAGCTACCGCAGTTGGGGTTAACAGACAGACGGTTCAGAGTGATGCAACGATGCTCCTCACCGAAGAGCTCACGGGTGCGCTCGTCGAGGATGTAGTCGATGTCTACCTCAGCGGCAGAGCAACGGGGAGCGTTGGCACGGTCGCGGATTACGTTGATATCGTCGGCAGCCTTCTGCTTGTCGCCCTTGGCGAGGTAAGCCTCGGCACGGAGCAGGTAGGTCTCAGCGATACGGATCATGTAAGGCTCGTACTCGCACTCCTTAACGTTGCCATTAGGATGCTTGTCCTGAGAGAACTTCCAGAAACGTGGGAAGATATCGAGGGTATCGCCAGCGGTCAAAGCATAAGCTGAGTTGCCGGGATGAGCCTTCTCGCGAGCCTTAGCATACTTGTACTGTGTGCTCCACTTGGTACCACCGGGAGTGTACCAGTCGCTCTGCATCATAGTCTCAGAGCAACGGAAGTCTGCCTTACCTGGCTGTGCAGGATCGGTAGCCTTAGCCCAGATGTAACCAGGCTCCTGGGGGTCGAAGACGTAACGGCAAGGCCAGTTACGATTGTTACCGTAAGCATAACCACCACCGATAGAGTCGCGAGTGTTGTTAGCCTGATAACGGCCGGCAGCAATAGCAGAGGCAGAAACACCGAGGCTGCTTGAACCGCCCTGAACACCTGCGGGATAGCACATAGCGTCGTCACCCCAGAGGTAGAACTTCACACCATTATCGGTACGATTGGTACCGCAGTTACGAACCTTGTTGCTCATGAAGTCGCCTTCCA
>ERZ1034998.2064-NODE-2064-length-11310-cov-27.289827_pt1 | contig 11310 bp, 7 predicted proteins | sample MGYA00520621_ERZ1034998 | MGnify/ENA primary metagenome ERZ1034998 (study PRJEB33766, sample SAMN09781748) | gut metagenome | biome: gut microbiome | host: Homo sapiens | place: Madagascar | study: EMG produced TPA metagenomics assembly of the PRJNA485056 data...
TCGCTCAAGATCCGTTCTACCCTCGGTGGCAACCTTCGTCTCCGTCTGCCGGCAGGCAACCGGTTAAAGGGCATCAAGGGTATGAAATCAGCCAAGGGCAAGAATCCGAATCCGCTCTTTTCAGCCTTCGAACAGCCACAGATGCAAAATCATTCAGAAGTGAAACTCAACAAGGTGGTGTTGCCAAAGGCAAATACCTATGACATCACTACACGAAAGGGAGAGACCATCCGATTGATTTAAAAATATGGGTATAAACTCCTTAACATCAAAACTCCTTTAGAAAATGAAAAAAATAATGATAACATTGGCGCTGGCTTGCGGAATCTTTACCGCAGCCTCTGCCGCAAAAAACGAAAAGCCTTGGGCTAATGGTAAATTACAGGTTTCTGCCAACCAGCGATTCCTCCAGTTTGAAAACGGACAGCCGTTCTTCTTGTTGGGTGATACCGGTTGGCTTCTTCCGGAACGTCTGGATAGAGCCGAGGCACAGTATTATCTTCAGAAATGCCGTGTAGCGGGATTTAATACTGTTCTCATCCAGGTGATGGACGGCACACCTTCTTTTAATATCTACGGACAGCAGTCGCTCCCTGCCGGTTGGGATTTGTCGAAGGCAGACCCAGCAGGTGTTTACAGCTATTGGGATCATCTCGACTACATCATCAAACTTGCCGAACAGAACGGCATCTACATCGGCATGGTAACTATCTGGGGTTCTCAGGTAAAGGCTGAGAATATCAATGCACAGCAGGCTAAGGCATACGGAAAGTTCCTTGCCAACCGCTATAAGAATTCGCCTAATATCATCTGGGTGATGGGTGGCGATATCCAGGGTGATATCCACCCTGAAGTGTGGGAGTCGCTCGCTACCAGCATCAAGAGTATTGACCACAACCATCTCATGACCTATCATCCTCGTGGCAGATATACTTCAGCCAAATGGTGGAGCAAGGCGAAATGGCTCGATTTCCATACCTTCCAGAGTGGTCACCGCAAGTATGGTCAGCGTATGGGCAACAAGGATTATCCTATCCCGGACAATACCGAGGAAGACAACTGGATGTATGTGGATTCTACCTGGGCATATAAGCCAATCAAGCCTGTGCTTGATGCCGAACCGAGCTACGAGGATATTCCGAAGGGACTGCACGATCCTAACGAGGAGCGCTGGCAGGATTATGATGTTCGCCGCTATGCCTACTGGAGTGTCTTTGCCGGTTCCTGCGGTCATACCTATGGTCATAATGCCATCATGCAGATGTTGAAGCCTGGCTATCCTACCAGTTATGGAAGTGATGGAGCCGAGAAGCCTTGGTATGTGGCGCTCAACGACCCGGGATTCAATCAGATGAAGTATCTCAAGAATCTGATGCTCTCGCTGCCATACTTTGAGCGTGTGCCTGACCAGAGCATCATCGCCGGTGAAAATGGTGAAAGATATAACCGTCTGCTGGCTACCCGAGGCAACGATTATCTGATGGTTTACAATTACAACTGTGTTCCGATGAAACTCGACCTCCGCAAGGCTTCGGGTAGCAGAAAGAACGTATGGTGGATGGATGCTGCCAACGGACAACTGGAATATATCGGAGCGTTTGACAACAAGGTCATCACCTTCGCTCCTCAGAAGGCTACCCGCGGTATCAGCGATGGTGTTTTCATCGCCATTGATGCCAGCAAGGACTATCTGAAGAAAGACCAGAAGATGATAGAAGACCAGAGTCTGGCTGGTAAAAAAAGAGATTTGAATGAATAAATAAAGTGAAGAGTGAAGAATTCAAATGAAGAATAATATATTGATGAGTGTGTTGCTGACCGTATCACTGTCGGCTGCACTTCCGCTTTCCGCTGCCAGTCATGTTGACGTGGTAAAGATGCGGACAGAGAACCGGGTGAATCCTTTGGGAATCGGAACATCAACCCCTCGCTTCTCCTGGCAGATTACTTCAGACAGGAAGGGCGTGGTGCAGACGAGTTATCAGATTCTGGTGGCTTCTTCCCGAGAAAAACTGGATAGAAACGAGGCTGATTTATGGAATAGCGGTGAACGCAACAGCGATGAACAGTTGTGGATTCCTTATCAGGGCAAGGCGCTGTTGAGTGGCGCTCAAGCTTACTGGAAGGTACGTATCACCACCAACAGGGGTAAGTCGGAATGGACCGAACCGCAACTCTTTTCCATCGGACTGCTCGGTGAAACCAAATGGAGCGGCACCTGGATTGGCTTGGAAGACCTGCAGCCCGGAGAACAGAAAGGCATGCATACCCGACTGGCGGCACGCTATATCCGCAAGGACTTTGCGGCAAAAGGCAAGGTGAAGCGGGCGGTGGCTTATGTTGCCGGACTCGGTGTATACGAGTTTTATGTCAACGGTCAGCGTATGGGGGGCAGTCAGGCATTGCAGCCTGCACCAACCGATTACCGCAAGACCATCTACTACAATACGTTCGATGTCACTTCGCTCCTGACCGAGAAGAATGCCATCGCCATCAAACTTGGCAACGGCAGAATGTTTCCGATGCGACTGGAGAAGGCTTACAAGACGCCTTTCTTCGGCTATCCGAAATGCCGCATCAACGTGAAGGTGGAGTATGAGAACGGAAAGACTGAAACCTGGGCAACCAATAACACCTGGAAGTTGAGTTTCGATGGTCCTATCCGCAGCAACAACGAGTATGATGGCGAGGAGTATGATGCCCGCAGGGAACAGGCGCTGAAGGGCTGGACCCAGGCTGGTTTCGACGACAGACTGTGGCAGAAAGCCGAGCGCTGTGCCATTCCTGACGGTACGTTGATGGCGCAGCCGATGACGGGAATGGTTGAGAAGGAATTCGGTCATCCGGTGAGTCTGAAGCATCGCCACGATACCCTCATTGTAGATTTCGGACAGAACATGGCGGGCTGGATCGGTTTCCAGGTCCGTGGCAAGCAGGGTGATACCATCCGTGTGAAATATGCCGAGAAACTGCAGGCTGACGGCAGTCTGTATCTCGACAACTTCCGCAATGCCCTCTCTGAGGATATCTATGTCTGCAATGGCAAGGAAAACGGAAAGTCTTGGCGTCCTGCCTTCTCTTATCACGGCTTCCGCTATGCTGCCATCACTGGTATGAAGAATGCCCGCAAGGAGGATTTCACCGCTTATACCGTGAGCGACGAGATGGCTACCATCGGACATATCGAGACTTCTGATACGATATTAAATAAGGTGTTGAAGAATGCATGGTGGGGCATCTACGGCAATTACAAGGGTATGCCGGTAGACTGTCCGCAGCGCAACGAGCGCCAGCCTTGGTTGGGCGACCGTACGGTGGGTTCGTTGGGTGAAAGTTTCGTTTTCGACAACGAGCGACTCTACAGCAAGTGGATGCACGATATCTGCGATGCCCAGCGTTCGGATGGCAATATTCCGGATGTGGCTCCTGCCTTCTGGAATTATTATACCGATGATGTTACCTGGCCGGCAGCCTTGCCTTTCACCTGTGATATGCTCTATCATCAGTTTGGCAACAAGCAGCCTATCATCGATTCTTATCCATCCATCAGGAAATGGATCAACCATATCCTGGCAGAATATACGGATAAGAACGGCATCATCACCAAGGATAAATACGGCGACTGGTGCGTACCACCAGAGAAACTGGAACTGATTCACAGTCAGGATCCGAAGCGAAAAACCGATGGTAAGCTGATAGCCACCGCCTATATGATCCGCTGTCTGCAGCTGGCAGAGCAGTTTGCCAACCTGCAAGGTTTGAAGGAAGAAGCGAAAACTTGGGCAGACCGCAGAAGCGGGATGATAGAAGCCTTCAACAGGCAGTTCCTCACCAACAAGGCAGGAACTTCCCGTCGTCCGGGTCATGTGCTTTATCCAGACAGCATCTATTATGGCAACAATACCTCTACTGCCAATCTCCTGGCGCTCTCCTTCGGCATTGCTCCCCAGGAGTTGCGCAGCGAACTCATCAAGCAGGTAGTGAAGGGCATCTGCATCGATGCCAAGGAACATGTCAACTGCGGTGTCATCGGCATCTCCTGGCTCCTTCGTGGTTTGAGCGACAACGGTTTCCCTGATGTGGCTTATCTTCTGGCTACCCAGCGCACCTATCCGTCTTGGGGTTACATGGCAGAGAACGGAGCTACTACCATCTGGGAACTCTGGAATGGCGACAAGGCTGATCCGAAGATGAATTCGGGCAATCATGTGATGCTTCTGGGCGACTTGCTTACCTGGTGCTATCAGTATCTGGGAGGCATCCAACAGAAGGGAGTCAACGTGCAGCAGGTGGCTGAGGCTGATGCCAGCGTGGCTTACAAGAACATCGTGCTGAAGCCAGCCTTCAGTATTCAGAACTGCGAATCGGTAAAAGCTGATTACGAGACTCCATACGGAGTAGTGAAGAGCCAGTGGAAGAAGACCTTGCAGCATGTGGATTGGGATATCACCGTGCCTTGCAACACCACAGCCGATGTCTATCTGCCTGATGGCAAGGTTGAGACGGTGGGTAGTGGCGATTATCATTATTCGGTAGAAATCCCTACCCGCGATGCTGCCATCCTGAAGGATGAATTCCTTTATGATTATAGTGGATTTCCATCGGCTCATGCCTCTACCATCACCCAGTTGAAGAATGGTGACCTGGTAGCTGCTTACTTCGGCGGTACCTTCGAGCGCAATCCGGATGTCTGCATCTGGGTAAGTCGCAAGCCGAAGGGTGCCAAGGCTTGGGAGAAACCTATCCTGGCTGCCGATGGTGTTTATCGCCTGGGTACTCCTGAGGCTAAGAAGGCGGGTCTTTCGGGCATCGATGAGAAGACAACTCCGGCTGATAAGGGACCTATCAAGGACGGATTGCGCCGTTTCGGTGTGCCAGCCGGCTACAAATATGATTTCCGCTCTAAGTCAGCCAATATCAAGTTGCCTGCCAATCTGAAGCGCAAGTCTTGTTGGAACCCTGTGCTCTATACCATGCCGGATGGCGAGATATGGCTGTTCTATAAGGTGGGTTCTACGGTTGGCGACTGGACGGGCTGTCTTGTGAAATCGAAGGATGGCGGTAAGACCTGGAGTGATCCGGAGGCTTTGCCAGACGGTTTCCTCGGTCCTATCAAGAACAAGCCGGAAATGGTGAACGGCAGACTCATCTGCGGTTCCAGTACCGAGAACAAGGGTTGGCGATTCCATGTGGAGATTCTCGACTTGAAGACCAAAAAGTGGAAGTATGTGGGTCCGGTAGATGCCGAACTGAAGCCTCGTACCGATGATGTGGATTCGGCTACGGTGGATATGCAGCATCCTATCTACAAGGAGGGTGAGAAGGCAAGATATATCTACAGTATCCAGCCATCTATCCTGAAGTTGAAGGATGGCAGATTGCAGGTTCTGATGCGTACCCATAATGCCAAGCTTGCTACCAGTTTCAGCAGCGACGGTGGTGATACCTGGACTCCGGTTACCCTGCTCGACATCGAAAACAACCAGAGCGGTACGGATGCTGTCACCCTGAAGGATGGCAGACACGTGCTCATCTACAACAATTTTAAGACCTTGCCGGGAACCAAGAAGGGACCTCGCACACCATTGAGTCTTGCCATCAGCGAAGACGGCACCCATTGGCGTCATCTCCTCACCCTGGAGGACAGTCCTATCAACCAGTATTCCTATCCAGGCATCATCGAGGGAAAGGATGGCAAATTGCATTGCATCTACACCTGGCGCCGCCAGAGAGTGGCGTATAAGGAAGTGGATTTGAAAAAGATAAAATAAGAAAATAGTAAATTAAAAGGATAGAATATGTACGATGAACGTATCATACTCTATCCTTTTATTGTTTTAGATCCCACAAACGAATGTTCCTTCATTGATTACAAAAAGAAGGAAACTGCGTCTTTATTTATAAAACAAAGACTAAGACAATGATAAAAGTACAAAAGATTTTTGTGATGGCAGCCCTCGTGCTGATTCCATCTGTATCCTTTGCCCAAAAAGTGAATATCCTGACCGAGAAGAAGGCTTCTAATCGGGAACAGTATGCTGCTGAATACTTGCAGAAGAAGCTCAACCGCTTAGGATTCTCAGCAGTGGTGAACGGCAAGAAGGGCGAATATCGCATTTCGCTCTCGCAAGCCAAGGATACTGCCGGACTGAAGAAGGAAGGTTTCTCATGGACCCGCAAGGGAAAGAAGATTCTGTTGCAGGGAAATGACGGTTCGGGAGTCATCTACGGCTGCAACGAAATCGCTGAATACGTGGCTCAGCATGGCTCTCTCAATGTGCCGCAGAAACAGGTAGATGCACCGGAAATGGTGCTCCGTGGTGCCTGTGTTGGCTTGCAGAAGACCATTTATCTGCCGGGCCATCAGGTTTACGAATACCCTTATACCCCAGAGAATTTCCCTTGGTTCTATGACAAGGAACAGTGGATTCAGTATCTTGATATGCTCGTAGACAACAAGATGAATTCGCTTTATCTCTGGAACGGTCATCCTTTTGCTTCGCTCGTCAAACTGAAGGATTATCCTTTCGCTCTCGAGGTGGATGAGGCCACCTTCAGGAAGAACGAAGAGATGTTCTCGTTCCTGACCAGGGAGGCTGACCGACGTGGCATCTTCGTTATTCAGATGTTCTACAATATCATCCTCTCCAAGCCTTTTGCCGATCATTATGGCTTGAAGACGCAGGACCGTCACCGTCCTATCACTCCGCTCATCAGCGATTATACCCGCAAGTCGGTAGCTGCCTTCATCGAGAAATATCCGAATGTAGGCTTGCTCGTCTGTCTCGGTGAGGCGATGAATACCTACGAGGATGATGTGGAGTGGATGACCAAGACCATTATTCCGGGTGTCAAGGACGGTTTGAAGGCTTTGGGAAGAACCGATGAACCGCCAGTCCTGCTCCGTGCCCACGATACCGACTGCAAGATGGTGATGGAGGCAGCGCTCCCTCTCTACAAGAACCTCTATACGATGCATAAGTATAATGGAGAGTCGTTGACCACCTATCAGCCTCGCGGTCCTTGGACCAAGATTCATACCGATTTGGCAGCCCTGGGTTCTACCCATATCAGCAACGTGCATATCCTTGCCAATCTTGAACCTTTCCGCTGGTCATCTCCTTCTTTCGTCCAAAAGGCGGTAACGGCGATGCACGATGTTCATCATGCCAATGCCCTGCATCTCTATCCGCAGGCTAGTTACTGGGATTGGCCTTATACGGCAGATAAATTGCCTGGCGGACAGCGGGAGAAGCAGTTGGACCGCGACTGGATGTGGTACAAGACATGGGGAAGATATGCCTGGAACTGCCGTCGCGATGTAGCTGCCGAGGGTAATTACTGGGATAAGGTGCTTGCCGATTACTATGCTTCTGATGCCTCTGTTGCTGACAGCATCCGCAAGGCATACGATGAGAGCGGCGAGATTGCGCCTAAGCTCCTCCGTCGTTTCGGTATTACCGAAGGCAACCGTCAGACGCTACTCCTGGGCATGTTCATGAGTCAGCTGGTGAATCCATATAAGTACACCATCTATCCTGGTTTCTATGAGAGTTGCGGTCCTGAGGGCGAGAAACTCATCGAATATGTAGAGAAGGAGTGGAAGCATCAGCCTCATGTGGGTGAGTTGCCACTCGATATCGTAGCTCAGACCGAGGCTCACGGCGACAAGGCTGTGGCTGCCATCGATGCCGTAGCGAGTCGTGTAACCGGCAATCAGGATGAGTTCCGCCGTCTTCAGAACGATATGCATTGCTACCGTGCCTTTGCCTATGCTTTCGGTTGGAAGGTGAAGGCGGCTCAGCATGTGCTCAACTATAAGTGGGGTAAGGATATCAAGGAACTGGATGCTGCCGTTCCGCTGCTCGAAAAGAGTCTGGAGTATTATCGTCAGCTGGTAGATCTTACCAAGGATACCTATCTCTATGCCAATTCGATGCAGACCGCCCAGCGCCGTATCCCAATCGGAGGTGATGGCGGCAACATGAAGCATTGGAGTGAACTCTTGCCGAAATATGAGCAGGAACTGGCAAATCTGAAGAAGAACATCGCCATGCTCAAGGCTCAGGCTGCGGGTACTTACAAGATGAAGGCTGAGGACATCAAGCCTTTGAAGGATGCAACCCAGCAGAAGGGTGCTTTCCAGATGGAGAATATCAATGGCGAGGCTAATTTCAAGATGGTGAAAATTGCCAAGGGTGCCAGACTCTTCAGCGATTTGGATAGTGTAGTAACCGATTTCGCTCCCGAGTTGGCAGGTATGAATGCTTACGTGATGAACAGCAGCAAGCAGCGTGGCGAGTCTACCTCGCTCACCTTCACCACCAAGAAGCCTGTGCAGCTCCTGATAGGTTACTTCCGTGACGACCAGATGAAATATGCCAAGGCTCCGAAGCTGGAGACCGATGCCACAGCCAACGATTATGGTCAGGCAGAGCCACAGCTCACCAGTGCCATCCGCATCGACGGCATGCCACAGGTCAACATCCACAAGTATGAGTTTGCCGCCGGCAAGCATACCCTGCTCTTGCCAAAGGGCTTCCTGCTTGTGCTCGGTGCTACGGGCGATAAGATTACCGCTCGTGATGCCGGTCTCTCAGGTGCCGACAAGGCGATTGATTGGCTGTTCTACTAAATAGAATGATGAGTCCACTTGAAAAAGTGTCCTCGTTAAAAGTTTAACATACATTCGTTCTTTGACATTTTGTAATCTGGAGTTTATCTCAGGTGGTTTGCAGGGAAAGCCTTCACGTTTTGACCTGAACCTAAAGGATGACCAGACATTAGAAGTCATGGACAAGACCACAGGAGAAATCAAGACTGCAATCCCAGTAAAACCGGATGAATGGAAGATTGGCCTTGAGAACACCGATGGCAAGAAGTCATATAGGTATTTCAAGAAGGAGCATGTGGGCAAGGCTGAGGTCAGACGCAAAGTTGAGTCCATACCGTTTGAAGAACGGAAGAAACGCAACAACGTAGAAGCAGCCATGTTCCAGTATAGCTTCCATACAAGAAACAACAAGACCAGATACCGTACACTCTTTAAGCACGGCTTGCAAGCAATTGCAAGATGCGCTTGGATGAACATGCGCCGTCTTTTCTGGTTTGACAACAAATTAAGTCTCCAAATTGCAAAATAAGTGATTCAAAGAGCGAATAGCCCCATTTTGAGGCATTTTTAAGGCTGTATGCGTGCTAAAGTTGTTTGACCAACAAATGAACACTAACTATTCGCCAGAGTTAGTTAACGCCAAGGGCAAAATATAACTGCCCAAGGCTATTGTTTAATTTAAATAGAACCCACTTTTTCAAGTGGACTCACAAATCAAAAAGCAACATGAAAACCAAGAAATTATGGATGGGCTTAGTCCTATTATGCTTTTCGGCATCATCGGCACTGGCTCAAAAGGCCGTACCAGAGCGTCCACGAATCCTAATCAGCACCGACATTGGCGGTACTGACCCAGACGACAACCAGTCGATGGCTCATCTCCTGATGTACAGCAATGAGTTCGACATCGAGGGATTGGTATCATCACCATCATACGGAAAGGGTTCCACCAAGGAAATCTTCCGAATGATAGGTCTTTACGAGCAGCAGCTCCCTATCTTCCAGCAGCATGGCAAAAATTGGCCAGCCCCCGACTATCTCCGTTCCATCACCAAGCAGGGCAGACATGGAGCTGCTCCTTACCAAGGCTTCGATAAACCGACCGAAGGCTCGGAATGGATAGTGAAATGTGCTCGCAAGGAAAGTAGCCGTCCACTCTATGTGCTCGTTTGGGGAGGTTTGGAAGATGTGGCACAAGCCCTACACGACGCCCCTGACATTGCCTCTCGCATCAGAATATATTGGATAGGTGGACCAAATAAAAAATGGAGTATCAACAGTTATGCCTACATTGTGGATAACTTTCCAAAGCTCTGGTTTATAGAGAATAACGCCACCTATCGTGGTTTCATCTATGACTCGAAGAACAAGGATCAATACAATGGTGGCTACTATGAGCATTACATCAAGGGAGCAGGATTGATGGGCGATGATTTCGCACATTATTATAAAGGCAACCCGAAACTTGGCGATACGCCATCACTACTATACATGATGGATGGAGACCCAGCAAACCCAGAGAAGGAATCATGGGGAGGTAGTTTCGTAAAGTTCAATCATAGCACGAGGGTTCAGTTTCAGGGCACCACTACCGCCCAAGACACCGTGCCAGTATATAGCATCATGGAGTTTCATCTGAAGGGTCCAAAGCTGAAAGGCTCTGACAAAAAGGATCTTGCCATCGGAACTCCTTGCATCACGCTCACCATCGACCGTCAGCAGTGGGAAGGCTATTACATGGGCAAGGGCAAGTATATGGTAAGATATTCCACCTATAAGCCAGGCACTCACCCTTACACCATTACCTCCACCACCCTGCCCGATTTCAATCCTCTAGAGGGAGCCATCACCATCAGCAATGTGTGGCCTGGTAAGCCTCATAAGACTGACTACATGTTGCAAGGCGGCAACTGGTATACCGACCACCAAGAGCCAAGCACCTACTGGCACAATTGCCAAGGTGCCCAGCTACAGCAGAAATGGCGCAATGAGATCATGGAAGACTGGGGCAAAAGATGGAATTGGTTAAAGTAAGAAAGATAAAAACAGAGACGAGATTATCTCATAGAAAAAGAAAAGTTTGCGGAAATTGCTATCACTGCTATCATTATTTAGCTTATAAAATTACATAATACACTAATAGATAGATATTTACGATTTTCAAGAAGTGTGATAGATAGCCCCTAAAATGGGGATTATCTATCACTTTGCTATCACTTTTCCCTAGCAAAGCAGAATGGAAGCATAAGAGAGTGAATTGAAGATTACAAATTAGTTATATCATGTTAAAGAATCATCAAATATGACCTCTTTCTCAAAATGATTCATTATATTTGCATTAAAATCAATAAATTGATGAGATGGAAGATTTAAATCAATTAAAATTGGTCTTAGTCAAAAACAAAAAGACCAACAAATGGTTGGCAGAACAATTGGGAGTAAACCAAACTACTGTCTCTAAGTAGTGCACAAACACTACCCAACCAGACTTACTGACTCTGAAAAAGATATCAGAGTTACTAAACGTGAGTGTCAGTGAAATTATTAATTTCGACTAAACCCATCATCAAAAGGTGAGTTTGACAACACCTTGCGTTCCATTCGTCAAGAATTAACCAATGATGATTTGGCTCAGGAGAGGTTGTCTTATCCACGGACAATCTCCCCTGAGCCTCTAAATCTTACCTCTTTCATAT
>ERZ1034998.2068-NODE-2068-length-11301-cov-29.711809_pt1 | contig 11301 bp, 12 predicted proteins | sample MGYA00520621_ERZ1034998 | MGnify/ENA primary metagenome ERZ1034998 (study PRJEB33766, sample SAMN09781748) | gut metagenome | biome: gut microbiome | host: Homo sapiens | place: Madagascar | study: EMG produced TPA metagenomics assembly of the PRJNA485056 data...
TCATCTTACAGACTAAGCTTTAGAATCTGTTTATTTACATATCTCTCTTATTTCAATTAGCGATTTAGTATCTTTTATTAATTTCCGTATCTCACGCGCATTTTCAAGTTTTGTTGACTGTTCTACAAGTATTTTTCTAACATTTTCTGGGATTATTTTTTCTTCATCTAACTCTTTAAGTTCTTTAGTGGCTATCATTTTTTTCGCCTCTTGTGATAAATCTTCAAATTTAATAACACCATCGAACCTATTAAAAATTGGATCTCCTAATTTCTCTTTTATCTCATCTTTAGATTTGTAGTTAGATGTGCAAATAATAATCGCATGTCTTACATCGACTCTATAATTCTGATCTTCATAAATTCCCTCATCAAATAGCTGATAAAAAGCACTGTGAAATACAGAATACGCTTTATCAAATTCATCAAGTAAAATCACATTAGAATCTCTCGCAATTAAATCCTTCGCAAAACTCTTTTCGTTATACTTTCCTCCAAATAAATAATTTGCAAATTCATTGTTTTGATACATTGAAAACTGCTTTCTCAGTATCTTTCCCCCAATCTGTTCTGTTAGAAACTGTGCCGTTTCAGTTTTACCAATTCCAGAATTTCCGTAAAACAGAAGAACAATCGGTTTACATTGTACATTGTTCATGATTGGAAAAATTGCTTTCAATATCTGCTCTTTTACTGCTTGTTGTCCTATAACTCTTTTATCAAATTCTATATTTATACTCCTAATTGTTTTCTCCGTGACCATATTGTATTTTTGAGGAATTTCTTCTATTATATTTAAGTCTCCGAATGCACGCTTTATTTGTTCTTGTAAATGAATTGGCGGATTTTGAATATACATATTTGTTATAGATAATTTTGAAATAAAGCTTAAAAAATTGATTATCACATGCTCATTTACACTACTATATTCATCCGCAAATATAACAAAATTATTTACTTTTATTTTCGGTTTTTTTGTTTTGGAAGGAGCATTTTCATTTCCTGGTAAACCAACCAATACCAACTGCATCTGTTTATTTTCATCATCCATCTGCATAGCAATATCAGATAAATTTCTATATGCTTTCGGAATTCTTTCTACAAATGCTCTATCTGATCCAAAAAACATTACTATTTTTTTCATGCTTCAACCCCTGCTAAGACAATATCATATACATATAGTTCTTCATTATGTGACTGAGCATCTCCATCTAAAATGCTTTCAGCAGTAACTTCCGCTTTTTTCTTCTGAAAATCAAACTCTTTATCTATTGTAAGTTCTGTTTCTTTACATGCACCAACCTTAATTCCATAATATACCAGTTCCATTTTACTTAAATCTGCTAAGTTATAATTATTTTTAAAAGCATTTATATTAAATCGTAAAACAGAACTTGGTGTATCTTCTGTTTTAAGTAACATTCCATAGTAACCTCTTTCTCCCAACAATGCATCATTTAATTTTTCCATATCTATTGGCATCTGATCTTTAGGTACTACTGTAAGATAAGAACTATACATCTTATATAGTGAAATTGAATTCTCTGGTGCATATACTCCAGATTTTACAAATTTTTTTACTCTTTCGTCTTTATAAGCTTCCTTTATATAATCAGTAAGCAAAGTATTCTTTATTGTAGAATCAAATAACTTCGACACTTCACCAGATGCCTTTGCATCTACATTCCCCGCTAAGCTACCTTTGATAAAATTTAAAATATTGAATCCACCTTGAGCTTGTGCTTCTATTTCTGTTAATATTTCTGCTACACGTTTTCTATTATCTTCTTTACTCCAGTCCAATCTTCCACCATTAGTAATATCTAAATAATCCTGCGCAGCAAATTCATCAAAATATATGATTTTCAAAAATGTTGGTTCTGTTTGCTTTTTATCATTCTTTCTCATATGACTATCCCCCCATTGACTTTTTTCTGTTTAATAAGTCTTTGGCATTTACTCAAATGCATAACAAATATTTTTACTGTTTTAATTTGAATTATATCACACGATATGAGAATAAAAAAGACGATACCATACAGACTATCAATCTATACAGAATCGTCTTTCTACCTATTATTATACTTTCATCGTCTTTGCCAATGATGTAAGTAACGCAGTCATCTCCGGATTTCCCAGCACCTTCATCAGCAGCTTTGCATCCACTCCATCCGGTACAGTAATCGTACTGCTACCTTCATCCTGAGCTTTCATCTGCGGATTGAGATTTTCCTTATTATAAAAGGCATTCTCCATAAGTTCCGCATTCTTCCTTCGGTCTTCATCAAGGATATGTCCATACACTTCCGTTACCATGTCTGCCTGAGCATGGCCGGAATCTCCCTGAACTGCTTTAATATCTCCGCCACTGAGTTTCAGCTTGTAGGTGACACTGGTATGACGCAGACTGTGAAACACTACATCTGGCAGTCCCAGCTCATCTATGATATCCTGCATCTTCGTCCTCAGATAGCTGTCTCCTATGGGAAGCCCAAAAGTTGTTGCCATGACCAGATTATAATTCTGATACTCATTCCCCAGTGCTTCAATGATTTCTTCCTGATCCTTTTTCAGTTCAATCAGACATTGTGCCACAGATTTCGGAATGAACACTTTTCTCTTGCTGCTATCCGCCTTTGGTGATTTTAACACCCGGACTGTTTTATTATTTTTCTTTTGGCTTGGAAATATCAATATGATATCCTTGGAATTCAGCTCTTCCACTGCCTGTTTCGATACACGCTCTACTTCCTTATTGATGTAAACATATGCCCGGTTGGCAGCAATCGCCTCCTCTGAAATATCCATTGCGTCCCAGGTCAGCCCCAGCACTTCCCCAATTTTGAGAGTTGCCGTAAATGCAAGATGAAAAGCTATTATTGCCTACTCAAAAAGCCATTTATCCATTTCTGGAAAACCATCTTCAACCTCATGTACACAAACTATATTTTGAGGTGGAATTTCAAATTCAATTCTACCATCATACTGATGCTCTGTCTTATCCTTTCTAATATCCATATGAATCCATTCTTCAAGCATATATCTTGCAACATCTTGTTTCTCAAAAGTCTCCATCCTAGAAAATGGAATTACAAATTCAATTGGTTTTCCCATCTTTATTATTTCCCTGTACTTTTCTAAATTGCATTCATTTCATTTTTAGTATCGTCAAAAAAATTCATAATTTCGTTTCTCACTTCAACTATATTTTTCGGATTAGTTTCCGGTTGAAATATTTTAATTTGAGTCATTATATATCCTCACTACATATCTATTTCTTAAAATATAATATTTTACATTGTTGCCACTGGTTTTAATTTCTAAAACACATTAACAATGGTTATATCAAGAAATTTGTTTGCATCTTAATTTTAATTTATCATCTGAATATATCTGCCACACAGTGGCAATCATTCCTATTTTCTCCAACTCTTTGTACATTATAGTTTTATCTTTTTTACTACGACCAATAGCCTTTCTTACCCTACTATCGTTTATTGCCTTTATTGTTTCTATGATTTTATTTCTATTTTCTTCTGTACAATTCATTCCCAGATATACCTTAGATAGGCTAAGATTAAACTCTTGTGTTTTGTGCAAGCTTCCCTTTTGATTTTTATACGAATCAAACATATCATTTTCTATATCTTTATGATTTCTGGTTACTATCCTATACTCTTTTTCATATTTCCATACGCTATCTTTGGTATACATAATTTTTCCACATGAATGCATATGTCTTCTTTGTATACCATTTATTCCCTTTTGCTCCACCATCTGTTCTAATGCCTGGCCTTTATTCTCAATCCATGTTTTTATTTCATCATCGTAAGATTGTCTATTTGCTACATATGTAACAGGAATCACTTGTCCCTTCCAATTTCCCTGAAATGTGTACTCTACACACATTCCTGCATGAGAATCTGCATAATGAGCCCACATCAATTTATCATTCCATTTACCACTTAAACAAATAATTTCATTTCGATCTAACACATCTTCGTAAAATTCTCTTATTTCATCATTTTCCTGATTAGCATACAACATCTTAAATTCAAATGGATCATTCAAATACTTCACCCTAGATGCCCAAATTTCTTCCTTCTTGATTGTCTGAATTCTCTTTGTTCTCATTCCTCCCGAACCTATAGGTTGATACTTGTAAAGATGATTTGGAATTAATTTACTCTTATACTTATCTGCCTGCCATTCATTTTTTTCAATCAAATCTAAAAATTCATTATATGAAAATTTTTCTCTCATAAAAATCCCCCTGTATATTAATATAAAGTTTGCTTTTTTTATTGTATCACTATATCCTATCAAACACATCAATTTTTCTTATTATATTGTTGCTTCGCAAGTTAGCAAGCAGTGCCCTCGTACGTACACGAGCGCGTTTTGCTTGTTGAAGGCACATCCCCAATCCCCTTAGAATGTCATCTTCGATGACAAACTTCGCCCTCACTTCGTGAGTGCTGATACATTCCTGCTCTGCCGGAATATAAAAAAAGAGAGCAACCACCCATTTGTATTTTTGATGATTGCTCGTATGCTTACCTCGCCTGCTGCCGTTTCTTTTTCATGTCTTCCTCTATGTCCCAGCTCTGCTGAGCAGCATAGAAGGATTCCACATTTTGCTTCGCTATCTGATAATCCCGCATCTCTTTTTTTATTTTCTTGTATTCACTGTAAGCTGCCTTTTTCTCTGAAAGCAGTCTTGCAAATTCCTCATTCAGTTCCTTTACCTTCGGAATTTTTCCATCCGGCAGTTTTGAAAATGCTTCCTTGGCTGCTTTGTGAAGAAGTATTTCATCCCGGTGTGCCTCATAAAATTTCTTACTATATCCTAATTTTCAATAGGCAATGTAGGTGTCTCTGGTCTTGGAATAGTTGATGATATGCGTTTTCAAAACTTTATTCTCTGCCATTTTTGTTTCCGCATCCTTGATGATTTTCATCAGTTCATGATATCTGGCAGCACTTCCATCTACCAGGGCATCCAGAGTTTCCTTATCGTGAATATCATGCTGCTGTAAAAACAGAATAGATTCTGCAAACTGTTTCACATTATATTTTTTTGCCCACCGGACATATCCTCCGTTCTTTCCCTTTGCCATTTTTTCCCGAATATCAACTACCAGATCAAACTTACGCTTTTCGGGTTTTGCTTCTTTCCGTTCTGGTACTTTTTCATTTTTTTCAGGAGACTCTTTCTCTCCGGCAATCACTTTTTTCAGATTTTCTTCTGTAAAATCCTCTCCAAGTGATCGGAATCTGATGAAACGTTTCAGCTCGTCCTCGTCATATTGGTAGCAGTCGGGAAAATACTTTACGATAATACCGCCCATAATGTACTTGTGGTGATTTACCGCTTTACGCTTTTTCTCGTTCTGCTTTTTCTCGTTCTGCTTCTTCTTTTCGTTGGCTACTCGCTGTTTCGCCTGTTCTAATGCCTGTAATGCTTTTTCTAAATTTCTGCTTGCTTCGTTTTGGTTTTCAATCATTTTGAGACCTCGTCCTTTCTATGCTCTTTTGTTAGTTTCTGAAATAAAAAAGGTAGCTAATTTTCCGTTAAGATAAATCGCTACCATAGGTAAACAATATTCAATTTTTTCTGATTCATTAGAACTGCTTAATCTTCAATACCTTCTTCAACCTTATCAAGAATATATGATGTAAATTTACCCTCCACACTATCACTCGAAAAATCTTCTTCCAGTTCTTTCCGTTCTTCCTCAAAATTTTGCCGTACTTCTTCTTGTTCTTCGGGTGTCATTTCGTCCCAATTCTTGTTATTAACATAAACACAACCACTCATTGTTATAGCAATCATGCTAAACAAAAGAATAATGAGATACAACTTTGAAATCCTTCCTGTTCGCTCCATAATTTTTCCTCCTAAATTCCTAATCGTGAAAGCAATCCTAACGCAGTAATAAATAGCACTGTAACTATTGCTGTTGCCGCTATTATAGCAATTATACCTATTGCTTTTTTGTATTCGTGGCTCAATTCCTTCTTTTCCGGCACTGGAACAGATACTTTTTCAGTACCTAACAGAATATAATCTGCACTTACATGGTATATTTCTGTTAGTTTAATGATATTGTCAATTTCTGGCTTTCCCTGTCCACTTTCCCATTTGGAAATTGCTTGCCTTGAAAGTCCTAACATCTCGGCAACTTGCTCCTGTGAATAGCCTTCTTTTTTACGCAGCTCTTGAAGCCTTTCCGATATATCCATGTTCATCACCTCCGTTTGTATATTTTCTATTATGTCCATGTTAAGTATCTCCTTGTGAACATAATAGAATAATTTGTTAGTTGCATACCACCAACAGCTATTTAATTGGTGTCAACCAATCGTTGCAGTTACGAAAATTTGCGTTGCAATAGGATTTATGGAACGAATTCCATTGATTATAGCATAATTCTGTGCGAATTTATATAACAAATATATAAGTAAAAAATCTGTGAAAACACAACTCAAAAACTCAAATTTATTTTGAATTGTTCTGCTTAATCATCATCTGCCTTGCCCGTTCTCTCTGCTCGGTGTTGACTGCCCTCGGCTTGCGGTAGCTGACAAATGATTTCGGGAAGGAATAGGTCTTAGATACCTCGTCCTGCTTCATCAGCTTGTATGTAGCAGGGAAGTCGGCAACCAATGTGTCAAGTTTCCGCATGACTGCCTTATCCCTTGTGTAGATGGTGGAAGTCTGCTCCCCTGCATTGTAGCTGACAATGGTTTCCTGTTCATATCGTGGCAGCTTCATAGCTCCATGCCTGCCTTTCCTTTTCTGCCAATCCTGTTCTGTTTTCCCTCGGTAATTGTCGGCTCTTTTAATTGTTTCTCTGCCTTTGACAATCTTACCTTGATGGAGTGGTCACGCTCTGTCAGTTTTCGTCTTTTTGTGGTGGCTGCCAACTCCGTACACGTTTCTTCTGGCAAGACATTTAATTTCTTCAAAGTGCTACATACAATCTGCTTGGTGTCATTGTCCTTTATCTGTGTCAGGATTGCGGATAAATGAGCGCATGTTTCTGCCTTTGCTCTGTTCCCCAAACTGATAGATAAGATTGATTTCATCAGCAGTAAAGGGTATCTGCATATTTGCGTCCTTACATAGGCGTTCCACACCCACGCATTTAGGGATATTCCTTGTCAGTTCATAATTGTCCCTTGCTGTTATTGTTCCATGGCTGTCGGTCTGTCTTATCTCCACATCATGCTGGCTTTTCTGCTCCAACACAAGCCACTGGTATCTGTCATTCTCTTTTGTGAATACGGTCTGATTGCTGTCAGAATAGCGGTCACTGCGAATATATCTGTCTGTGGTGCTGTAATAGTCTACAATCTGTTGTTCTTGCCTTTTATTCATGGTCTTTGCCCTCCTGTGGTGGTACATCTATGGTTAGATGTATAAGTATTGATTGATAGGATTGATTGATAAGATAACTAACATCATTCTCTATCTCTCTGTCTTTTACTTTTCTTTGGTTCTTTCTTTTGCTTTTCTGTCTCTCTTTCTCTTGCCTGCCATTGGTGAGTGAAATTGATGCGGTAAGTGATAGCTGTTGCATTTGGTACTGATTTATGATTTTCTCGCCCGCTAGTTATCGGGGGATTAGATAGCGGAATATTGTAGGTGGGTATTTCTTTGCTTTAGGGAATATGATTTCATTTCATACGGTAGTTACCGCATGAAAAAAGACTATAACCGTTACTGTCATAGCCTTTAAAGGATTGAGGAAGTCCCTTGATTTACTTGTATTTGTTTGTCGCCCCTACGCACTATCCAACATCCGTTGGGGCAACGAAAGATTTCATTGCGCATTCTCCTCTGGAAATTTGTGTTCGTAACTGTCGAAATTTACAGAAATATGCATTTTATCAGTTATATCTTATAATTTTAGAAATATGTTGTCTCTTTGGATGAGTTCGACATGAGCAGAAACGGGATCAAGCACCGCAATATTTGCGATTTTCTGTTGGCAGAGGAATGGAATTAAAATCTCTGCGAATCTCCATCTGAAAGTCTCACTGTAATAGATTTTTTCTTCTTCAACTGTAAAAGGTGGGCGCTTACGCTCCCACCTTCACACTTTTATTCAATTACTATGTCAGATACTTATTCTTCTGAACCACTCTTTTTCCTTACATAGAATATGGCTCCAATAACAATCAGCATAATACAGATACGCCCTGATTCTTTCTCATCTTGTCTATATAATTATATTCTGTATCTCCCTCACAGAATACTGCAAACCTCTTCTGGAGGACTCTTGTTTTTCTACTCAAATGCCGTACCTCCCAATATCCCCTTCATATAAAACTCATATATCTTAGTGTTTTCATACCTCACTTCCGGAAAATCTGCTAGAGAATACAATTCTGATGTCAGTTCATCTTTACTTTTTGTAATGAAATAAATCTGCTCTTTCATGTAAGTCTTTAAATTCAAGTGCAATACATTATGTGTAGAAAATACAAACTGCCCTCTGTGCTCCATACCGTTAATATACGCAATAACACGGTCTGACAAGATTGGATTAAGAACCCGGTCCATCTCATCTGCAAATACCACTTTATTTTCATATACCACGCGAAATATCTGTACAGCCCATGCAAAAAATTCTCTGACACCGGTTGAATCCTGTGATAATTCTCTCTTAAACTGCTTTCCCTGTGCATTCTTACGAATTACCAGAGTTTTAGAATAAGGCTTCTCATCATCCACTTCAATTCCGCAAATGCTGTAATCTACCATCTTAAAAATTTCTACATATCTTGGATCTTTCATAATTTCAAGATCCCTTTCCTGCCTGACAATGCTGTCTGTCTGATCAGAAGGTATATTACCCGGATATAGGACATTTAACATCCATTCAACAGTTGCTGACGCATCCTTATTTCCGAGAAGAGCCAGTTTAACTACAAATAATCCGTTACTATTATTGCTATTCTTAAGAGCAGCTGTCACTTCCCTGGCTGTTCCTCTTCGTAATGTATATATATCCTCCTGATCCCGTAAAATATCAAACACTACATGCTCAGCTGATTTCCGCTGGCTGCTTCTGATAAGTTTTTCGCTATAGATTCCTTTTGTATCAACAATAGTTTCATACTCATAAATATAATGATTCCCCGCTAAGAATACTACATTAAATTTCTGTTTGGGATTATTACACTCCATCAAAGTATCTGCGTTAATATATGAATTAACAGACTGCACTTTCATGTTTGTATCAAACAATGATTTCAGATATTTTAATCCATTTATAAAGTTGGACTTACCACCTGCGTTCTCACCTACGATAACTGCCGTTTTCAGCAGGTCATATCCTGTTTCTGTTGTAGTATAGTTATCCGGAAAGCGCTTCTTTACTTTCCCGCCTGGTGCTTCTAGTGAAAACTCACACTCTTCCTTGAACGAACAAAAATTGTCAAACATATATCTTATGAGCATACTTCCACCGCCTTTCAATAATCATTATATACTAAAAAGAGCCGATGTAAACCAGTTTTTCGTTTTACATCGGCTCTTTTTTATAGATATCATGTTAAAAAGCGAGTACCAAATATTAAATACATACTTTTAGCTGTTTTTTGTTGATTTTGCTCTTTCTATTAAATCGTTCAACTCCTATGAAATCATCATTATTCTTCCTCTGAACCACTCTTTTTCCTTACATAGAATATGGCTCCAATAACAATCAGCATAATACAGATACCTATAATAATGATTATCGTATTATTCCATGTATATTTTGAAGTGCTGTCATCTGTCTTAGACGCAGGAATGGTTTCATCAGCTTTGTTGTCTGCCTGAGCGTTTCCACTCATAATCTTGGTATCAACAACAATCGTGTAATCTGATGCATGGGTAAATACAAGTTCCACATTTCCATCCGGATCAATCTGTCCGGCGCTGATAAATTCCAGTTCTCCGGTCTGTTCATTGTAGTAGAACAGGTTCGCATACAGTCCTGCATTCTTTGATTCCATGTTGACGGTCAGTGTGGCTGTAAATCCAAACTCTCCGTCATAAGCAAGAGTCAGGTTCATGGAAGAACGTTCCCCTGTCACGTTGTTGATCACATCCACAGGAATGGATTTTCCTGCGTCGGCTCCGACTGTCACATCAAAATCAATATCTCCGGCTGCATCAGTAATATCCTTTCCATAAATCTTCCAGGAAAGACCATTTCCCATATCCAGAACAAGTGTTGTATCTTTGCCCTTGATACTGTCAATTACATCCTTCGGTACTACAGTCGTTCCGTTCATGGCAACCGTTACTGTATCGCCTGCCTTAGCTTCTTCAAGCTGTGGCTTGATCACATCCCAGCCTTCCTTGCCGCTGTCGTCCTTGATGTAAGGCTTAATTGAAGTACTATCGGGCTGTGGCTTCTGATTCTGATTACCATTGTCTGTGCCGGACTGCGGTTTCTGGTTTTGGCTGCCACTATCCTTGTTGCTGTCATCGGACTTGATCTTAGCGATCGGCTGTGTGTAACTGTGTCCGCACTTGGAGCAGGTGTAGGTCATGATGCCTTCCTCTGTTGTCGTTGCAGCCTTGGTCACTTTTGATACATAGCTGTGTCCTGTTGCCGGAATATTCTCCGTGTAGCTGTCTCCACAGGAACAGGTGTACGTCCTTACCCCTGCCTCTGTACAGGTTGCTTCCTTCGTAATGCTTCCCGTATAGTTGTGAGTGTGCTGTTCCTCCGGCAGCTTCGCAATGCTCTCTGTATAGCTGCTGTTGCATCTGGTGCAGGTGTAGGTCCTGACTCCTTCCTCGGTTGTCGTCGGCTGCTTTGTTACGGTTGCTTTATAATCATGTCCCAATGCTGCCAGTTCTTCTCCGGTTCTCAGAATTTTGTTGCAATCCGTACAATAGGTATCTCCGGTGTAGCCAGTCTGTGTGCAGGTTGCTTCCTTACGGTTCTTCACAGTTGTATGCACATGATTATTGGCATCTACTTCACCAAAAGTTTCGCCACAAACACTGCACACAGCTTTAGATACGCAGGTAGCCGGTGTTCCGACCGTGTGTGGTTTCTTCCCGGTTGCTGTGCCGGTGGCAAGCTTTTCACCGCAATCCGCACAGTAAGTGTCTCCGGTATAGCCCGCCTCTTTGCAGGTTGCTTCCCGCTGATTCCGTATTTCAGTATGCTTGTGATCACATTCGCTTCTTGTAAGCGTGAGTTTGACCTTGATCTGCGCCGTCACAGGCGTGCTGGGCTGCTCCACCTCGTTAGCAATCGAAGTAAGATCTAATGTTCCGGTGAGCGTC
>ERZ1034998.2073-NODE-2073-length-11284-cov-8.317214_pt1 | contig 11284 bp, 8 predicted proteins | sample MGYA00520621_ERZ1034998 | MGnify/ENA primary metagenome ERZ1034998 (study PRJEB33766, sample SAMN09781748) | gut metagenome | biome: gut microbiome | host: Homo sapiens | place: Madagascar | study: EMG produced TPA metagenomics assembly of the PRJNA485056 data...
CGGAGAACGTTTGTATTCCCAAAGGATATCTCTTTGAAGCCATAATCTTACTCTTAATAATCCAGGTACAAAGATACAGATAATATTTCAGAAAGCAAGCGTTTTTCTTATTATTAACAATAGTTACGAGCTATCTTACTAATAAAACAATGCTTACATTCCCCAACTTTTTGGGGAATATTTCCACATACTTTCCTCATTTTCCACACCATCTATTTCTGGCATATTCTATATAAATACCTGATAATCAAGATATATCATTTTTACTCATCGATTTGGCACGCAGATTGTGACTATGAATAGCGGGTTCGACAACGAATCCACAAAGAAAGAAAGTAAGTAACATTAAATAGTAACAATTAAAAAAATATACGATTATGAAGAAGTTTATGTTTGCAGCTATCGCAGCTATGGTAATGGTTTCAGTAAGCAACGTTTTTGCATCAAGCAGAATGGTAGGTAACGCAGAGGTAGCACCAGTTGATACCGTAGCTCCAGAAGCACCTTCAGATACATTGGCAACAGGTACTTCTATCCAGCCACAGGCAGGTGTTGAGGATTCCACAAAGCAGGAGAATACTACTGAGGCTACAACAGAGAATGCTACAGAGCAGCAGACAACTGCCGAGTAAAAGATAAAGAACAGTTCATTTTGCAGCGTTATTCATATAATAGGATTTAGTTTTTAAAAGTAATTAGACTTATTCAGGTTACAATAGATATTGCATAGATAGAAATTACAAGGTAGAATTTTAGGTTCGGTTTTTGAAAGTGAATCCTGCAGGCAGTGATGCCGGCAGGATTCTGCGTTTAATAGCCCCTGTTAAACTCATCAAGTATCTGACGAAGATTATCATCAAGCACATTATTATATACACAACGAGCCAGTTCTTCCGGTATTTCCATCCCTTTGGTTGCAACAGCTATTCCTCCAGCCATGCACGCCATGGTATCAGCATCACCCCCAAGCGAGATTGCATTACGGATAGCCGAAGTATAACTATCAGCTTCGAGATATGAGATGATAGATTCAGGAACACTTGTCTGGCAAGTATCCGTAAATCCATAATCAGGACGAATTTCAGCAAGAGTACGATGGAGATTATAACCTTCGAAATGAGCCTCAACATAATCGCATATTTGCTTCTTGTCTTTTCCCTGACGAGCCAGGAAGATACAAGCAGCAATAGCCTGCGCACCCTTTATTCCCTCAGGATGGTTATGAGTCACCTCTGCTGAAATCTTAGCAAGTAGCAAAGCCTCATCCAATGATTTGGCATAAAAGCCACATGGACTTACTCGCATGGCAGAACCGTTACCATAGCTGTTGTAAGGTTCCGTTTTCCTACTAATAATCCACCGTAAAAACTTCTGCCCATAGCCGGCAAACATATACTTCCGTCCCAATTCTTTCATACACTCCACGAGCTTCTCGTGGCTATGTTCCGGATCAATCGTCAGCCATTTTGCTACAGCCAAGGTCATAACCGTATCATCCGTAAAACGAGGCTCTTTGTATATATCGAAGTCCCCATGCTTTACCGGATGAAATTCATACGCAGCCCCGAAGCAATCGCCAGCGATTGCTCCAATGATACCAGTTGTAGGAAATGGCAACTCTGCCCTCCCCTTTATCTCCTGCATCACCTCTTGTTTCCCTTTTTTACGAAGAAGTGCACTCCGTAAATCCGTTATTTTCTTTAGTAACATCATAATTGTAAATTCCTTTTAGCTTTAACACATGCGAACGAGCGCCATGAAAGTTTGCTTGCAAATATCCGAATGCTATCTATTTGACAATATCGGCGAATCGGTACTACCATAGCACTACATTCGGTATCATCGTATCACCTGAATCGGTACCATCATAGCGCACCAATCGGTACCAAAATCTTGCTATCTAGTGAATAATACTATAATAATGCCAACCAAAATAACAACCAAGACTATGTTTATAATCAAGCTATAATTCAGTTTGGACTCTATTTTGTTCAATGAATTACTGAAAGTGTCTGTTGCCTCAAAAAGGTTTTGGGAAGCAGAATTGGCAGATTCAATAATGGATTTGCAATTTTTATCAAAATCTGCTACTTTCTGCTTATAATCCTTTCCAACAACTGTAACTAATTCTTTGACTTTTGCAGTCAAGTTTTCAAGTTGAGCAACGTATTCCGATGTGGAATTTTGTAATCCATCATACGAATTTATTGTATTTTCTACTTGCTTACGAGCTGAGTCTATATCTTTTAGACTTTGCTCCAACTCTTTTAGAGAGTCATTAATTCTTTGATCTATCATAATTCTGTATATTTTTTACTAATATCAATTAATCCCTTCACATGTTCTTCGAATTGGATAATCGCTTGAATCTTATCTATGTATTCTGCATCCTTCAAAGCAGCATGCTTAACAAGAAGTTGAGTAAACTCGTCAATCAAGGCAGAGTTGTCATCACTTAAATATTGTATATAAACCGCTTTATAATCATTGTAAAGTTCTTCCTCTAACATCTCGTTTGTTTCCAGTCCAAGATATAGGATGCAGAATACATTGAGAAGGTTTAATACAGGATTCATTTCAGCAATGGCACGACGTATCAATCGAACTGCACCTTGAAGATGTTTTATATTATCCATTTGCGAGTCATTGTTTACGATTTCTGCATCCACGACTCTCATATACTTTCTCACAAGTTCAAAACTTGTAATCTCATCTTCTGAATGAACATCATGATTTGTGTCATCTTTCAATGAGAAAGGCACATCCTGTTGTAAGTTGGAATCGTATGTAACAAATCCCTCACGAGCATATTTAGAATTGAAGTAATAATAAATGAAGTCTTTAAGTTCCTCATTTGTTTCCTTCCAATCCTTTTTTGAGCTAATAGCCATATTGCAGAACTGTTCCATATCGAGAATTCCTCTTGCTCGCTTATCAGCAATACTCTTATAAATAAAAGATGTAAGATGCTTCAAACAAGCCATAATTACCCCATCTGTATGAGCAAGTGTCTGTACCTCTGCCATCATGCTTTCTACCCTTTCGGCGGAATAATACTTGCGATAGTATAGTCTGAGATGTTCATAATATTCTGACTCATCTTGGCAAATTGTCGTGATACGGAAAGTTCGTTTTGAATAGTCTTCTGTAAAATCATCAATTAGGCCTATAACGCACATTCTATAAATAGCCTTCTGTATGGCATCCTTATATTTTGCAGAACCATAGTCCTTGATAAACCCAAAACCTTTAGCTGTTTTTAGTTTTTTTGCATTAGCTGTTTCAAATACGGGCATGAGTTTTGCAACAAGATACTGGTTATACCTATCGAGTACCTGTTCGTCTTCTTCATAAGACACATAATAGGTTAAGACATGACCTATTTCATAACTTTTTATAAACCTAACAATACCTTGTGTATCAACAATATGTGGCACATCAATACCTTCAAACTCCTCATTACTAATCTTTACTTGTAGGTTATTCATAAGCAGTTCCATGACAAACAATTCAAACTCTTCACCAAGGAAGTTGCTATCATAGAAGAATTTGTTATTCGTGTAATCTGCAGAAAATTTTTGCCATTTATCAGTCTTTACATTTTTTACCAAAAATTTCCTCGGAGAATACATAATTGTAGCTAATGCCATCTTCTTGTCACGCCCAGCACGTCCTGCCTCTTGGACAAAAGACTCTAACGAGCTTGGATAATTCAAGTGGAATGTCATTCGCACATTAGACTTGTCGATACCCATACCAAAAGCCTTTGTAGCTACCATTATGTTAGTCCCACCTTTAAGAAATGAATCTTGACAGGCTGTATCATCACCACCTTTATATGTTGAAATGCTTCTTAACCCATGATTACGAAGAATGGTTTCTACAGTTGGAACGCTGTTATACACATTTGCTTTATATTCCCTATTAGCCCGCAAGCAGAATACTATACCTGCAGTATCAGTATAGGTGCGATTATACCAATCCGACTCCACGTCAACACTAAGGTCTGTATGATATATATGACTAACCTTGTCGGAGTCCATTAAATTCTCTCGCTCTATAAAACGTTTTTTGATAGTCTCAACTGCATCTTCGCTTTGTATTTCAACTATCTTTCGAGTAGCATCGTCAATAACTTCCAACAAGGTGTTTTCCTTAAGACAATCAACCTCCTTCGATTTTTTAATGTCTTGTGCATCAACCTCATAAACATTATATTGAAGCTCTAGACGATTTGTGTTTTCATACCTAACAGTTGCATCATCCTCTAAAGAATATGCATTCGGACCAGACAATTCACGTTCTACATCGGCAAGGACATCGAATGATGCCGTTGCTGTAAGGCCAAACAACGATATATGGTTATCTTCTCCTTCCACTTCTTTTGGAAGTACATAATTGAATAAGTTTCTGCCAAGATGAAGATATGCAAGACGGAAATCATGTCCCCACTCAGATACACAATGAACCTCGTCTATTACACCATAAGCGAAATAGACACCAGATTCACGCATAGAACGTAAAACATCACGGAATCTGTGAATACTTAAACGCTCTGGTGATAGGAACATTATTTGAACTTGCGACCCCGTCAATGCAAGTTCTCGTTTTCTGCCTTCCTCATAATTCTTAGTGATGTCACTATTGATGTATGATATACAGTCTATGCCAATATTTAACAATCCATCATATTGGTCTTTCATCAAACCTTTCAATGGGTCCACAACAAGTGTAACCGATGGTTGCAACATTGCCGCAAGCTGATAAGTCAAAGACTTACCACCTCCTGTTGGGAGCAAACCAATTACACTTTTTAATTGAAGAGCTCTGTTTAGTATCGGCAATTGACCTGGTCTGAAATCTTCTTTTCTAAAAATGAGGTTTAAAAAATATCTAAGTTTAGAGCAATTCGCTTCGATTTTATGATATATTCCTTGACTATTTTTTTCAACAAATGGCTTGTAACTGATACGTTCTGTAGTGTATAGAACTCTGTCTTCGTACACTTTTTCAGACGAACGTACAATAAAATAGCAATCATTTGAAGCCTTAAATTTAGAGAAAGCAACCTCTTTTGCATTGCAAATCTGATCAATCGACACATCAATAACAGCATCGTATTCTATTTCAGACGAAGCATCTTCTTGGGCACTCACAGATATTTTTGGCAATACCATATGATCATAGTCTTTTGTCATGGCTATGAGATTATGGTAAGCCTCTGAAAAATCCTCTAAAGAAATCTTTGCAACAGAAGTATTGTCCTCTATAATGAGAATTTTCCATTCCCGCTTGTTTGGGTCTAGTCGTTCTGAAATTATTGCTTCAATAAATGTCTTCTGAATACGTGCAATGGCGTTAAGACTCTTTGCTTTTTGAACATCGGACATATTTGATACATAACTCAGCACTTTTTTACTTGCCAAAGTTGGACATCCTCTTGAAATTAAATTGCTCATTAAAGCATAGACCGGACACAAATTCTTGTGAGCAGTCATGTCAAAAGGAGCTAATATTTCAAAAGCACTTTCTTCAAGGGACGATTTTACCATCGTGTCCGTAAAGGATGCGAAATACTGAATAGGCGCAAAATATTTATACTCGTGCAGTATTTCAGATGTCTGTGAAAGACAATAACTAAAACTATTAATTAAGCAACCATATGCCTTACGAGTAGGATGGAGACCGAAATTGGTTTCTCTAAAATTAGTAAAGATATGAATATGATTTTCTACGAAATAGTTGCGAAAAGATAATATTCGACTTTCATTAAGGTTGGCTGGCCCAATACAAAGCACAATATGATTCTGACCTGAAGAGGTTATCATTTTTGAAACGCCCTTCAAGCTCACAGCTTCAATATCAAGTATGTTAGAAAATATGTGAATAGCAGTTGGCTGTTCTACACTTATAGAAGTAATACTATTGCTATTGTCTCCATTGTCCGATGGTAGATACTTTGAGACTGCAACAACATCAGCATTATTATCTTCCAATGCTTTTTTTACATGTATGACAGCTCTATCTCTTGCAACATCAGAAGGCTCTTCAAGAACAACTTTTCGGAGTTTTTTGAGCATGCCATGCTGACGAAGTTTTTCGACAACAGCCATTGTTCCAATACCCTGTCCACAGCCCCAATCGTAAATTTCAATGCCGCCAGCTAAATCTGAATAAGGGAACTCATTTTCATCCAAAGCACGCATAAGCTTATGTCGATGCATAGGTCCATATGCAGACATGTAAGCACAACACTGCTCTTCTGTTTTTAATACTGCCGTGCCATGTTCTAGAGTCCTTCCAAAATTGTCTCTATAATCCCAAGCCCGATTTCGAAAACTAACGGGAACAAAATTTCGTGATACAGATACTACATCATCAATTGTGAGATTTTTTAAAGAACATATTTGCCTATAATAGTCGTCAATTTCAAATTTTCTATTTATATACGTGTCCTGTCCCTTGTAAACGACATGTAGCCGATTGTTCTCCCAAATTGTTTGATGTAAGAATATAGGAGGTCTATAACAAGCTCCACATTGAATATCTATTTCAAATCCAATTTTATCAAACTGTGCACTACAGATTACTTCAAACTCATTATTTACAAATCCCCAAAGGCCATTAAACAAAACAGGACAATATGGTTCCAATGAGAAATCCCAAAATATGTTCTCCCCATCATTCGTGAAATCACCAGCATTGTCACATAGAAATGGAAGACTTTCTTTTAATACGATACTTCCATCATCGTATTCAAAATAATAGTTTGAATCCGAAGTAATATCCCCATTAATACAAGTGGGAATGTTCCATTTGGGCATTTCACATGGGTTTAATATCCGCCAAAATTTTCTAACTTTCATGTCCTATTATTTTCCTGTAATTGTTTCACTCCAAAGGTTATTTTTATGACTTTTATAATTCATTGCGGCAGCTTGTTTACTTGCATTTGCATAGCAATATTCGCAACCGTGCACACAAGTATTATATTCACCAATATCCTTACTTTTTATACAACCGCAAAATGTACGTTGACCTTTGTCCTTATTGTCTCCATGAAGTGCGTACATACCATTAGGAAGTATAATAGCCCCATCTGGTAACGGATCAGAATCTCCAAACAGGCTTTTCTGTGGCATGGGATAGAATTTAACCTTTAGATAATCCATTATTTTTTTGTCATCATAGGCTAACTTAATGATAAGTTCATCATCTACACAATGATTCTTTCTAACTCCAAACTCTGTCAGGTCTATTTTCTCTCCACATGTTGCCAGTTCATATCCCCATTTTTGATTAAGCACAGATAATCGACGAGCGAACTCTCGCATTTGATCTTCTTGCCAATCTATATAATTTATATTGGCTTTTTGAAGATTGGCTTGTACCTTGCGATAGGAAAGTATATCAGCAAAACTAAACACAAGTTTCTCTGTATATCCCAGTAGTTGGTTACCGATATTTTCAACTTTATCAAGCAACTTATCGATATTAATGTTATCTGTTAGAACCAAAGGGTCAAAGCGCCAAATCACATGACCCTTGCCAAGAGCATTGATAAGTTGTTTGAATGTTTCTATACGTTGTTTTAAAGGTGGCACATTCTTTTCTAACCCTTCTTCCTCATAATCATTCAAAGAGTATTGAATATAACATCCTATTCCACGCTGTTTAAGAACTGGTAGATATTGCAATAACGGCTTGGGATTCTTAGACCAAAACACAATAAATCGTGTGTCTTTGTAAGACACATAACTTTTCACCCCGTTAAAAGGGTTTGTCCATGCCGAATAACCAGCCTTATCTAGACGATAAAAGAACCAGTCTGCATAGAAAGCAGGAATATCTGTGCTGCGACTTGCAGATATAAGAACTGGGACTTGCATATCTACAAGTTCACCATTCTCTCGTGGAAGTTTTTGTTTAGTCCATGTTGCCATATTGCTAAAGATTAAAATCATTAAAATCAATCTGATAATAGCAGATATAAAAACCATGTTACAATCAATACTTCAGAAGCTATTGCGTAAACAAGATATCTGAAGAATCTCCGTCAGTAGCCAAGAGAATATATTTATTTTAACGAAATCGTGGCACTGCTATGACAATAGTTTAAAGTTCTGTCCCAAAGAAAGACTTAATCTACAGATATAGAAAGGAGCCTACATTATAATGTGGGAACCACCATACCAATTCTCGTTGATTTTGAGTTTCTATTTCTTGGGCTTAACACTTACAATAGAGTCTAACGCTCCTTATATTTCTATATGTCAGAAAATGATTATTCTAAATTCAGAACAAAAGTACAAAAACAATTTGTAAATACAAAAGATATTATAAAAAAATAACGCAAACAATACGTAAAATCACCCTACCTTGATATGTTTTTTGAGGTAGATAATCTAGTACTCATTATAATTTATAGTTATTTTGTTGATATTGTTCGACCATCATTTTAGCTTTATCTGTAATATCTAAAATATTAGCTTTTAATAATCTTTTATAACAACTTAAGATTAAACTATAACAAGTTTGCTCAGAATCATATAATTCTTCTTTACACTCTTCCCATTCTTCAATAGTTAAGATATTAAGGCCGTTAAATCCTCCTATATAAACTTCATTTGTAGTCATAAAGTTTATATCCTTAGCTCTAAACATCCCATATTTATCTGGACCCAAGTTGGTATTTTTAAACCCTTGCCTCCATATATACTTATGGAGTGCCATACACTCAGTTAGAGTGTTAGCATTACCTATTTTAGTAAGCCAATACTCATAACTGTTAACAAGACTTTGTTGAAACTTGTAATCTTCAATATTCTTGTTTACTTCACTGTTATGGAATATTATATTCCAAATGTTGTATCGTTTCATTATTGTTATATCATTAAGTTATTTGCAGGTTTAAACATAGTCCTATCAACTTGCATTGACCTTTGGGCTAACACAAACTAACCCTAAAAAGCTTTGCGTGAATTAGCTACGTCTTAATCCTTGTTGTAGTGGACGATAGTCTAGTACTAAGCCTCATAAGACCTACTGATCATCGGCAAGTTAAAGAACATCGCCAAACAAAAATTCACTTTTCTTAACCGAAAAATAATATCTTAGCGAGAGCAAAGGTATGACTTTTTTTTCGAGATATGCAAGCCAATTATTCTTAAATATTTAGCCCCAAAAATCCAGATTACAAAATGTCAAAGAACGAATGTATGTTAAACTTTTAACGAGGACACTGTCCAAGAGGACTCATACAACTTAAATAAAAACACCTGACCTTAAGGCTCTAAGCTAAAAGTCAGGCGATTTTATATTCAGTTTAAAGCATATCGATCAATGAGTTGAAATTTACAGGATCGTTATGCCCTGGATCATGTTTTTTTAAAATAGATAATGAGACCTCTATAATATTATCCAAATAAGGAATGCTCCATACTCCTGACTTTTGTTTTGCATAGTAATGCGAATAATAGAATAAATTTCTAATCTTACTACTATACTTCAATTTGTATTCATCAGCCTTATTTCGTACTTTTCTATCTGGATCATTTTGAGCAGACTCTAATAATGCCTTGATTTGAGTCGAAAAGGTTTTGTAATTTTTCAACAAATCAGGAAGTTGCTTAAATAGTTCTTTTACAGATGATGTATTAATCTTATTGTAGTCATCAATACATTTTCCTATTCGCACTTCATCATATTTAAAATACAAACGTCCATTTGCATATTTGGCAGATGTTTCATCTACTAACTTTTGCATATCTGCTATCCTCTTTGTATTCGCAGCAACAAGCATGCTGTCAGTTTTATGCTGTTGTTGCAGAATAGTTATCAGAGCTTCCTTTTGACCAATAATACCATCCTTACCCTCTAGGTCACCATTTTTATTTTCTATTACAACAACTAACTCGGTATTTCTTTTTTGCAAATTAAGAATAACAGTATTAAGAGATGCACAACTATCTGTTAATGATTTTACATTATCTGTTAAGACTTTTGCATCATCACGTAGTTCATCATACATTGTTGCAGATATGGTTACCATCTCCTTCTTATTCTTTTGAGCACTCACTGATGCGGTAAAGAAACATAACAGAAGAATCATTATAATCTTACATAACTTTTCCATATTTATCGTTATTTTATTCATACCAATCATAATTTTCTGAGATCCTATCATAAGAATCTTGCATTTTTTTTAAATTCTTAGCATGTGCAGAAGTACTTACTCCAAAAGCTGCAGTTTTCTCGAATTCCCGAATCAAATCATAGACTCGACTCGACTCATTATCATAAGCCTCCTTGGAACTAAAAGAATATAGATTTCTCAATTTATTTACACGACTGACTAATTGATAATAACATGACTTTTCAAGTTTCTCACCAACAGATTTTAATGAATTGACAAGCGCAACGCAATTTTTAAGATATTCTTTATTGGCTTGCAACTCTGCATTTGCACGTTTCAAACGAGCGTCATCATAATTCCAAGGTACAAAGGAAGTTTGTTTAGCAACTTTCCAAGCTTTACCATATTCGCTTATAATGCTCTCTATTTTAGTTAACGATGCAAGAGTTTTAGATTCCAAGGCTTTCTTTGAACCTAGGTCTACTTTTACATTTCGAAGTTTGTGGATAATCCTAGTCATTCTTTCATGATCACTATGATTCCATACAGGCTGATTAAACTTTAGCATCGACCACTTGATAAAATTTGCAGAAAATTTTTCTGCGGAACTAGAAATCACGTTATCACATAACTTCTGATCTATCAGAGAATCCGTTTTATACAATATAGCACGATCAACTACAACATCAAACATTTTTTCTGCTTCTCTCAAATCCAAAGTATCTGGATTATAGGAATTAGAGATTTTTTTGATGTCTGCCGTATATACATCTTCCGTTTTTATATTGTCCGGTGGACTTACGACTGTTTGAATGAAAAACAGAACACCACCTACAGCCATAGCGATTGCGACGGCCAATATCAGAGATTTAATAAAAGATCTATTCATTAGTTCCAAGCATCTTGAGAATTATTATTACTTGTGCCAGCACCTGAGCTATTTTTTTTACCATTATTGCGATGAGTACCATCCTTGTTTTCTTTTAAGTCCTTATTACCAGTAGGAGCAGCCTCCTTAAGATTATCATTCGATTTATCAGGCTGCTCAACATCAGGCTTTAGACTAAAATCTGTCCCAAGATATTTTTCTATATTAATACTACCGTCATCAGACCATCTTCCCTTTTTATCATTAAAATCTTTGACTTT
>ERZ1034998.2075-NODE-2075-length-11273-cov-4.769834_pt1 | contig 11273 bp, 11 predicted proteins | sample MGYA00520621_ERZ1034998 | MGnify/ENA primary metagenome ERZ1034998 (study PRJEB33766, sample SAMN09781748) | gut metagenome | biome: gut microbiome | host: Homo sapiens | place: Madagascar | study: EMG produced TPA metagenomics assembly of the PRJNA485056 data...
GAACCGCTATATTCCTATGCCCGTTGTCGATCAGATAATCCACCGCCTGCTCCGCCGCCGTAATATCATTCGTTGCTACTGACGAAAGATTGCCAAAGGACAACTCCTTCCCCTGCGTTGTAACAAGAACACATGGGATTGTTATATTTCCAAACTCTGCTTTAAAATAATCCGGATTACCTCCAAGGAATAAAATACCGAGTGGCTTGCGCTCACGGCAGAGCCGGATTGCCTCCCCTACCTCATTGGCATCCTCATCCAGATAGTGAACACCGACGGTATACTCGGAATCCTCGACCATCTTCTGAATAGACTCGATGATATTGGCAAACAGCATATTCAACGTACCTTTTACCACGACAAGGATCGCTTTTGTCGTTGTCTGCTTCAACCGCTTCGCGTTATTGTTCGGCACAAAGCCATACGCTTCCACGATCGCGAGGATTCTTTGTTTTGCTTCTGGACTGACATCTTTACGGTTGTTCAATACACGCGAGACCGTGCTGACGGAATATCCGGATTCTTTTGCAATATCGATTATTGTCATTCGTTTAGCCCTTTACAGCACCTGAAAGTACACCCTTGATAATATACTTCTGACCTAATGCATACACAACCACGATCGGGATCAGGCACAAAACGATCAGTGCCATCGTTGCGCCGTAATCGACCTTGCCGTAGCTTCCCTGCAGGTACTGGATATGGATCGGGATTGTCTTATACTCTGTCTTATCCAGTACAAGATACGGCAGAAGATAGTCATTCCACACCCACATGACCTCAAGTATTCCGACAGAAATATAGGTCGGCTTCATGATCGGAAGTATGATCCTAAAGAAAATCTGCAATGGCGTGCAGCCATCGATCAGGGCAGCCTCCTCCAGTTCAAGCGGTATGCCTTTTACAAATCCTGTGAACATGAAGATTGCAAGTCCTGCTCCGAATCCAAGGTATACGATGCAGATCGTGTACGGATTGTTCAGCCGAAGCGTATCTGCGGTCTTTGACAGGGTAAACATGACCATCTGGAATGGCACAACCATTGAAAAAACGCACAGATAGTATACTATCTTACAGAACCAGCTATCAACTCTGCTGACATACCATGCTGACATGGATGTGCATAACAAGATCAGGGCAACGGACATTACCGTAATAACAAGACTGTAAAAGACAGAACGGTAAAACGGATAATTTCCGAAGGTCATACCCTTGATGTAATTGCCAAATTTCATGAATGTTTCTGCGTTTGGCAGTGAAAATGGATCCAGCGCGATCGCAGCACTTGTCTTGAAGGAGTTGATTACAACTGTAATGATCGGAATGATCCAGATTACCGCAAGTATGGTAAATCCAATGGTCAATGCCCGATTGATTTTTTGCATTTTTTTACTTCCGTTTATCATTATTCCTGCCCCTCCCTGCTTCTTGTAAGTCCTAACTGAACCATGGAAATAATTCCTACCATGATAAAGAACAATACTGCCTTCGCCTGGCCTACACCAAGTGAGGTGAGGTTCTCATAGAAGGAGCTGTAAATATTAAGTGCAAGCATCTGCGTTGTTCCGATCGTTCCCTCATACGGAAGTCCGTTGGTAAGTGCGAGGTTCTGATCGAACAGCTTGAAGGAATTGGTCAAGGTTAAAAACGTACAGATCGTGATGGTCGGCATGATGCACGGAATCGTGATGCGTGTCAGAATCTGTCCGCTGGTCGCGCCATCGATCTGCGCGGCTTCAATATAGTCGGTCGGTACATTCTGCAGTCCGGCAATATAGATAATCATCATATATCCAATCTGCTGCCAGCACATCAGAATGACCAGTCCCCAGAACCCAAACGTTGCGTTCAGCGCGAGAGATGAGTTCCAGAACGCCTGAATCACTCCGTTTAAGATTATTTTCCAAATATAGCCCAGAACGATTCCGCCAATCAGGTTCGGCATAAAAAAAATCGTCCGGAAGATGGTAGAGCCTTTGATTTTTCTTGTGAGTGCAAGTGCGATTGCAAACGCGATCACATTGATCAGGATCATCGTGACAACCGTGTATGCCACCGTGAATTTGAAAGCGCGGAAATACGATGCGTCCTTCAGCGCGTTTATGTAGTTCTGTAATCCGATGAACTCCTGAAAACGGATTGTCTTAAACTTGAAAAATGATAACTTGATTCCCCAAAGGAACGGATATACAAATCCGATACAAAATGCAATAAACGTCGGGATAATAAAGATTGGGGCATACTTTTTCATCGCCTTGCGCTGTATGCAGTTTACTGCCGAACTGTTCACGGTTTTTTGCTTTTTCTTCATGGCAAACTCCTATATTCCTGCTGCATCCGAAAATGCTTCTTTAAAAAAGGGGAGCAAGGCAAAACCTGCTCCCCTGTCTGATGCTTTTACAAAAATTACTGCTGTGAAAGCTGATACTGTTCAGCCCATCCGTCAACATAAGCGCTGACAACTGCATCCCAGTCACCGGTTCCTGCAGAGTATGCAGCAAGTGCGGAAACGACCGGAGCTCTCCAGCTCTCAGTATTTGGTGTGAAGTTGAATGCCCATGATACATTGTAGCATCCGTCAGCAACATACTGGTTCATGATGTTGCAAAGGACATTGGATACGTTCTTAGCATTCTTGAATGGAGATACAAATCCCATGTCATCAGCAAGTGCACTGGTTCCCTCTTCGCTGGTTACTACCCAGTTAAGGAAATCAAGAGTAGCCTTCTGATCTGCTTCAGAAGCCTGGCTGTTTACTGCCCAGTAGTTCTCTGTACCACAGCTTAAGCCTTCCTTCTCGTCTTTTACACCGATGTAGATTGGAAGGTATCCGATGTTGTCATCACCGATAGAAGAGATATCACCGTATGCCCATGTACCATTCTGATAGAATACTGCCTGACCATTTACGAACTCTGCGACTGCATCATCTCCTGTCTTTGCAGACAACTCAGAAGGTGCGCAGGTAGCGTTCTGTGTATATACATCCCAGATTGCCTTGAAGTTGTCAAGGTAGGTTCCCTTGATGGTTGCCGGCTGGGAAGTGATTCCATCCTCGTCAAACTCATAGAAGAGCGGGAGGTTTGCCAAGTGTCCGGAGAATCTCCAGCTTGAAGAGCTGTCAAGACCGGCAGAAGTAAATGCAGAGAATCCAAGGTCTGCGCTTCTTGCAGTAATGTCTTCTGCAACTGCCTTTAAGCTATTGAAATCCTTGATGTCATCAACGGAATATCCAGCCTCTGCAAGAAGAGCCTTGTTCGTGATGAGTCCGTATCCTTCATACACATACGCAATTCCGTATACGCCATTGTCATTCTTGATTGCAAAGTCATCAGAAGTAAGCTGCTTGTATACATCTGAATCAGAAAGATCCAAGCAGTAGTCCTTCCATGACTCATATCCTAATGTTCCGGAAATCTGGAATAAAGTCGGAGCATCCTTCTTGTCGATATCAGCGGTAAGTGTCTCCTCGTATGTACCTTCAGCCGCGGTAACAACCTTAACCTCAACGCCCGTCTGCTCTGTGTAAGTCTTTGCAAGTGCCTGCCAAGCCTCATCTGCTTCCGGTTTGAAGTTCAGATAGAAAACCGAGCCTGTCGCCTCTGCTTCTCCTTTTCCACAACCGGCAAGCATTGCAGCAGCCATGGAAGTAACTAATAATGCGGATACTAATTTCTTTTTCATTTTTGTCCTCCTCTAAGTATCAACTTTCTCCATTTCTGATAGCGTTACCGAAAATGTTCTCGGTAACGTTTCCAGTAATGTCAGTATATGCCTTGCCAAGACTTAACGCAAGCCCTCAATTAGCATTTTGTATACTTTAATAAAATTTCACACACGTTTTTGTGCATTACTTCCAATAACTGGTATTTCTAAAACAAAGCCTATAAAATAACAAAGAGTCACCTTGTGACTCTTTGCGCGCCCGTGTGGGCACGCAAGTGCATCTTCAACTCCACACGGGTCGCATCCCTGCGGAGCGTTTTTACTTTATAGGAAAAGAATTTTCCTATAAAGTAAAACAGACCGGGCAGATTACTCCGCCCGGTCTAAAAAATCTTATGTTATTTTCAGATATCCAGCCTGCGCAGATCCTCACAAAGAGCATCTACATCCTCCTGCTTTGTCGCCCAGCTTGTGCAGATGCGCACGGCACTGTGTGTCTCATCCACACGCTCCTGATAAGACAGGCAGTATTTCTCCGAAAGCTTCTGTATTGCTTCGTCCGGCAGAACCGGAAAGATCTGGTTCGTGTCGTTGGCTACCAGATATTGGATTGCTTTGCGGTTTAAGACCTCCCGGATCTGGTTTGCCTGCCGGACCGCATGATAACCACCCTTCATGTACAGGTTCTTAGCGCCTTTTTCAATATCCGAAAGTGAAGCGTCCTCCACATACGCCTCATCGAGCAGGGTGGAGAACTGCAAGCCGAGCAAACGTCCCTTCGCAAGCATCGCGCCCTTTTGCTTGATCAGATACCGAAAATCTTTTTTCAGATCCGCATTTGTGATGACGACCGCCTCGCCAAACAGCGCACCGAGCTTTGTTCCGCCTATATAGAATACATCGGCAAGCTGCGCAAGATCCGGCAGAAAAACATCATTGCTGTCCGCTGCCATGCCGTAGCCCAGACGCGCACCATCTACAAACAGATACAGTCCATCGGCGCGGCAGACCTTTGAGATTGCCTCAAGCTCCGTGCGTGTATACAATGTGCCAAGCTCGGTCGGCTGGGAAATGTACACGAGTTTTGGCTGTACCATATGCTCAAAGCTGGAATCGTGGATGTGTGCCTGATAAGCCGCGTCAATCTGCTGCGCAGTTATTTTTCCGTCCGCACTTGGCAGTCCGAGCACCTTATGGCCGTCCAGCTCCACCGCGCCGGTCTCATGCACATTGATATGCCCGCTCTGCGCACATAACGCACCCTGATAGGATCGAAGCGCCGCGAGGATGATCGTGGCATTTGCCTGCGTTCCGCCCACCAGAAAATGCACGTCAGCATCTGGTGCCTGACATGCTTTGCGGATCAGCGTCCTTGCCTCCTTGCAATATTCATCGCAGCCATAGCCGATCGTCTGCTCCATGTTGGTTGCGCTTAAGCGCGAAAGGATCTCTGGATGCGCGCCCTCATTGTAATCACAGTTAAAATATATCATCTTATGACCTCCGGACAAATTTTTCTTTTATATCTGCTTCATCATAGCATACTTGCCCCAAGGAAAAAACTACCAATTTTTTGCCTTTGCCCGATATCGCTGGATATCCTCCTCCAGCAACGCCCTTGCATACACATGTGATACGTTAAACTGCCGGATGCTCTCGTCTGTTGCCTCTGCCGTATCCCGCACATATACCTCATACCAGTATTCCTTTTTCTGCTCCGGTGCCTGCTCCTCCACATATTGCTTGATCACGGATGCCGCATCGGTAGAGAGCGTTGTCAGATACCAGTGATCGATATCCTCCTTCTCATTCTGCGAAATATTCAGATTGTACTGCGCGATCCAGTAATCCGGGCGTCCGAACGATAAAACCAGATAACAGACCGCAAAAACGACCATTCCATACCGGAACAGCGGGAAATCACTTTTGTAAATCTGGATCATGATTCCTGCAAGAATCAATGCGATCACAAGCAGCATCCAGAACGTCAACACACGCAGGAATGACAGGTAATAGTTTTGCACATACAAGGTCATGCGGAACGCGCTGGAAGCCACCATCACATAAGTGCAGCAGGATATAACCGTAAGCAGCGCCTTGATGACCGGGCGTTTTTCAAAGTGCTTCAGCACAAAAAGTACGATGAGCAGATTCAGGATACATACGACCAGCAGCTGGAAAAATCCCTCTCTCGCATACTCCGCATAAGTGTATCCGTCCGGCAGCTTCATTCTTCCGCCAAAAAGATAGACCACCTGGATCGCGCAGAAGAAAATGTACACGATGGAAAGCAGCCATAATACGGTCTCTGCAATAAGCGGTTCATGCTGCTTCTGCGGTTTTTCTGCCTTGTCGATCGTGCCTTTTCCCAGATAGCGCAGACCACAGTAACCTGCAAAGAATGCAAATAAAAATGTCACTACACATCCGGCAATATCGCTGACATCCCAGTGAATGTTCTGGATAATAGAGTAAAAAACCGCATCCGCAGAACAAAGCATTACCAAAACAAATCCCAGCAGCGGAACCGAGATCAGCAGTCCGATCAGTACATATAAAAATCCGGAGCGTGCTTTTCCTTTGGACTCCTTCTGGTAGCAGGACACATCCGCAAACGGATCTCCGATGGAACCGATCGCGCCGAATACCGCAGAAAAAATCGCCCTAATGTGTTTTCCAAATCCCCAGCCGCGATCCTCGTAAAAGCTATGAAGCAGCATGCTGATCAGAAGCAGCGCCATCCCGACGGTATTCCAGAATACAATAAATCCGCTTCCCGTGAGGAATGAGGAGATTCCAAGCAGCAGCATTCCCGCTACATAGATCCGGTTGCTTTGCTTCCATGCGACATTCATTTTTTTCATGCAGACTTTGCAAAAAATGATAGTTGCGATGACCATAAGAGGCATCGTGATACCGCTCATATTGTGATAGAGAAAGAGCGTATAGACCAGTGCATACACGACTGTAGGAATGATCATCGTCTCAAAATGAACCGCCCTCTGGTGCTTAACCTGCGGACTCTCCTCCGTAACCGGCGAACGGTACTGCGGTGGAATCTGCGGGGTTGGGTGGGGGTGCCCGGTTGAGCCGAACTGTGTCATCGGTTGGGATTGCTGCTGCCCGGTTGGGTGCGGCTGTCCCGTTGGTTGTAGTTGCGGTTGCGTGGTAGGACTCGGCTGTCCCGCTTGTTGTGGTTGCCCGCTTGCAGATAACTGCCCTGCCTGCGGCATGGCGTAAGAAGATACTTTATTATTGTCCATGTGTCTAATCCTCCTCATCCGGCCGATATTCCAGCAGGTCTCCCGGCTGGCAATCAAGCGCCTTACATAGTTTATTCAGTGTATCCAATTTAATGGCTTTTGCCTTTCCATTTTTCAAGATAGAGACATTCGCCATCGTAATATCCAGTTTCTCTGATAGCTCGGTTACGCTCATTTTCCGCTTGGCGAGCATAACGTCAATGTTAATTATAATTGCCATATTCACACTCCACCTTTATATCGTCAGCTCGTTTTCCTGCTTCATCTCATAGGCATTTAAGATCAGTCTCGAAAGTGCCTCGCAAAGCACAACAAACACAAGCGCGATCAAGATCTCTGCCACGACAAAAATGCCAAACGGCATCGTCAATGCCTGCTCCACCGCCAGATACAGCAGCCGGATTGCAAAGCCGATGATTGCAAACACTCCGCACATCCCCATCCGATGGAAGTGGCTTGCGTTTTCTCTCGAAAAAGAGTTGTCCTTTCCAATCTGCGTGCACACTCTCCAGAATTCGATCAAAATTCCATAGCAGAATGCTGCCGTGTACCAGCTTGCAAAAATGAAAGTCCAAAACAAATTCTCCGGCTTATCCGCCCGCAAATAAAATGCGTATGCGGTCAGCCCTCCCCAGAAGGCAACTCCCATAGCTCCAAGCAGGATCACGATCCCCTTTAACCAATACGATATCTTTTTCTGTGTCATAAAATCCTCCTTCACAACTCTGTGCAAGACTTCTGTCCTTTCTTTCGTTCTTCCTTTAACCCTTTCCTTGTAAATTCGCCCTTTCTCGGCATTCCCATAATTGTCAACCGGACTATTGCGTCGAATTATTCGCCGGAGAATGATATCCGATACTTTTTCTGACCTGTTCATCGAAAAAGTACTCTACCATCTATTTTCGATGCTTTTTTCCATCCGCTTCATCGAAAAGGCTCTCCGACATCTATTTTCGATGCTTTTTTCTCCGTTTTAGGAAATTTCGAGCATCGAAAAAGTAATATATTTTTTATTCCGATGCTCAATATGCAAAAATAGCCCTTTTTCTGCATCGGAATGGCAATATGAAATTGAATCTCGATGCTTTGCTTTCGGTTCTCGATGCTCTTCCTCCAAAAACGGAAGCTATATTCTCCCGCAGAAAACAACTACCCATTTTACAGCGTTTGGAAAGATCATCACTCCTCATTTCTATTCTTGCGTTTTTCATAGTATAACCCGAAGATTTCAATTTTGCAATATGTTTTTATCGTTTCACGATAATTTTTTGTTGTATTATTAATTTCACATTGAACTACGAGGGCATTGAACTATGCGTCAGCATTTGAGGCATTTTTACCTAACAAAATCACATTCTTGTGAAACATTTTGTCTTATGGAATCAAGCGCCACTATAAAGCATAAAAATCCCACAATACGCAAACCCAAACGTTAAACCCAACCGTCTAACGATTGTAGTGCTGTGTATTGCGGGACTAAATATATTTTTTCTATTTCGTATTATCTTAAAAATCCCTGTACAATCTTCTCCTCTGCCTCTGCTTCGGATAAGCCTAACGTCATGAGCTTCATAAGCTGCTCACCGGCAATTTTACCGATTGCTGCTTCGTGTACCAGAGAGGCATCCACGTTCGCGGCGTTTAGCTGTGGGATGGCAAGGATTTTTGCCTCATCCATGATGATGGAATCGCATTCTGCGTGTCCTGTACATGCGCAGTTGCCATTGATGCCGAGGCGGATTTCCTGTGTGCTGTGTTCTTTTGCCACGCCTCTGCTTATGATGTCACAGCTACTGTCTGTGCCATCCATATCCACCATGATCTCTGCGACTGCCTTCTGATCGCCGGTCGTGAGAATTTTGTCGTGAATCGTAAGTGTTGCATTTGCAGAAAGCTTTGCTCCGGTCGTGCGCACTGTGTCATCCACGCCTGCAATCTGGGATGTCTCAAGCTCCATTGTGGAGTTCTCGCCAAGCTCGATCCTCGTCTCCGGGTTCATAACGCGTTTTCCGGTGCCTTCACCCTCGCCATAGTGCTTCTCCACATATCGGACTTTGCAATTTTTGCCAATATAAAATGTATGGACTCCATCGTGGCGGCTTGTCTGGTCACCGCAGTTATGGATACCACAGCCTGCGATGATCGTAACATCACTGTCGTCCCCGACGAAAAAGTCATTGTATACGCATTCCGTCAATCCTGTCTGGCTGATGATTACCGGAATATGGACGCTTTCCTTTTTCGTTCCGGGCTTGATGATAATGTCGATGCCCGGCTTGTCCTGCTTCGTTACTATATCAATGTTTGCTGAGGTATTGCGTGCCACGCTTTTTCCATCACTTCGTATATTATACGCGCCCACCGGGAGCGCATCCAGTTCTGCTACTTCGTGCAGCAGATTTTTCTCAATCTCGTTCATGTATTCCTCCAAATTGATATGCACTATTTCTGTGCCTGCAGATCTGCAATGATCCGCTCACTCTCCGCATCATCCACCATTTTTCCGTTTTTCAGATAAATGATCTTGTCAGCGATTGCAAGGATACGCTCCTGATGGCTTATGATAACAATGCCGCTGGAAATCTCCTGCTGCATCTTTTCAAACAGGCGGATCAGGCTCTGAAAACTCCACAGATCAATTCCTGCCTCCGGCTCGTCAAATACCGAAAGCTGTGCCCGGCGCAAAACTGTCATTGCAATCTCAATCCGCTTCATCTCACCGCCGGATAGCGTGTCATTCAGTTCTCTGCCCAGATATTCCTCCGGGCTGAGTCCTACTTCATGCAGGATTTCGTAGATGTCATTTTTGTTCTGGCTTTCGTTGGCGATTTCTAAAAGATCCCTCACGCGAAGTCCCTTAAAACGCACCGGCTGCTGAAATGCATAGCTGATTCCCCTCTTGGCACGCTCGTTGACGGAAAGTTCCGTAATATCTTCATCGTTAAAATAGATTTTTCCGCTGGTAGGTCTTATCAGTCCCATCATGATCTTTGCAAGCGTGGACTTCCCGCTTCCGTTCGGTCCAGTCACTGCAATAAAACGATCGTCAAATTCCACATTGATGTCGTCCAAAATCACTTTATCATCAACTTTATATCCTATGTGCTCTAATCTCATCATAATATGATAGCCTCCAAATTTCGCGGTGATATCATCATACTATCAAATTCCCCACAATTCAAATAAAAACTTAAAAAAGTACAATCTTTGCGCACATTTGCTACTGCTCACCCGTTCCTCGTTCCAGTAACTATTTTTCTCATTTTCTTACGTCTTTCATTCACTTTCAGACTTTTGCATTAATATTAAAATAAAAATGGCAAAAATGAATCCATATCTAAATTCTTATGTTTCCGTTTTTGCGCGTCCAAAGCCAAGTACGATTGCCAATATCCGCGGCAATTCCGGGAATCCGCTCCCGAAAGGGGATGCGTCCTTTTACAGTATTCCCACGGGTGGAATTTTAATTCAGGCTGAGGTGTTCCGCCTGCCGGATCAGCAGCTTCCGGATCGCACCGGATTTTTCGGTATGCACATCCACGAAAACGGAGACTGCCGGCGGCTCCGGTGGGGAAATTGGCTGCGAGGTTATTGAGGTTGTTGTTTAGTTTTTTATTGTTTCATGTTGCTATTTTAATTAGTAGAGAACCCTTTTCCGTGCCGTTTTGGACGTATTGGCGAGGCTTGTTCATCTGCCGCCGGAGTACGGTTCTCAAATGGGGAAAAGTATATGTAAGGTAAGCGCTTGCTCGACACTTGCTGATAATGGATTTCCATTCTTCACGTTTTAATTGTCGACGAACTTTAGTAACTTGATCCATGACTAACCTCCTAACATTACTGCGCATTACTATAACTCGCATTAATATATGAAGTTTAGGATTGGGAAGGTGCCATAGGCACTAACTTATTGAGTGCTTACAATTTTTATTTTTTGTTAAAATTAGCGGAGCCGTTAAGCTCCGCCATCTTCTTAAAATCTCATTTTCTCATTGATTTTTGTTATCTGCTTTTCAGCTTTCGCGATTACTTTGCTATCGCCCGCTGCCTCAGCTAATTTCTTAACTTCTTCCCAGTCTTCCAATTCATCAAGTAAGAGCCCCTTGTATTGCTCATTAGTCATTCCCACATCTTCCATAGTGCCCTCCTTTTTGTCTATTTCCTTGTGATAATATATGTGAGCTGTTAGTGCCTAGCCATCAATGCATTTTTGTGCTTAGTATGCACAATATCGTTGAGCACTTACATAAGTTTGACACTTTCTCAAATTGGTAAAGTTTCCAAATTGACATGCAAAAGTTTGAAGATATTAAAAAGCAAAAAAGCATATTTGAAGAACGTACG
>ERZ1034998.2080-NODE-2080-length-11247-cov-4.547713_pt1 | contig 11247 bp, 10 predicted proteins | sample MGYA00520621_ERZ1034998 | MGnify/ENA primary metagenome ERZ1034998 (study PRJEB33766, sample SAMN09781748) | gut metagenome | biome: gut microbiome | host: Homo sapiens | place: Madagascar | study: EMG produced TPA metagenomics assembly of the PRJNA485056 data...
ATTCCGTTTCCGATTGCGGCCATAGCAAGTTCACGGATACCGAAGTGGATGTTTTTGCCAAGTGGATTCTCTTTGGAAAAATCACCGGCATCTTTCATGTTTGTTTTCGTCGAAGGCGCAAGGTCTGCCGCACCGCCAAACATGTTTGGAACGATATTGTTGATCATATTCAGCAGTTTTCCGGATACATTTCTGGTTGCTTCCGGCTTGTCGAAGGAATTCCAGAATTCGTCTAAATCATACAGACATTTTGCACTGTCTGTGTCATGGTACTTGTCCCACAGTTCCTTCATTTCCGGATATGTCTTGCAATAGTCTGAGAACAATGCATTCCATGCATCTTCTGCTTTTGCTTTCTCGTTTGCAAGATCAGCAAAATGATCGTATACATCCTGATCGAGTACGAAAGGACCATTGTCTGCGATACCAAGGTTTGCGCGGAGCGCTGCCACATTCTCGACACCGAGTGGCTCGCCATGTGCACTTGCCTTTCCTTCCTTGGCCGGACAGCCGGCACCGATCTTCGTCTTGATCTCGATCATGGAAGGTCTGCCTTTTTCTGCCTTGGCAGCTTCGATTGCCTTGCCGATGGCATCTAAGTCATTTCCATCCTCAACAAGCTGGGTATGGAAACCGAAGGACTCAAAACGTTTCCTTACATTCTCACGGAACGCGATGTTCGTGTCGCCTTCGATTGAAATGTTGTTGGAATCATATAATACGATCAGCTTCTCTAAGCCAAGTGTGCCTGCAAGCGAGAATGCTTCGTAGCTGATACCTTCCATCATACAGCCGTCGCCGCCAAGTACGTAAGTATAGTGGTCAACAACCGGAAAGTTTTCTTTGTTGAAGGTTGCGGCAAGATGTTTTTCTGCCATTGCCATACCAACTGCCATTGCCATACCGGCGCCAAGCGGACCGGTTGTTGCTTCGACACCGACGGTGTGACCATATTCCGGATGTCCCGGTGTCTTGGAACCAAGCTGGCGGAAGTTCTTCATATCTTCAATCGTGATACCGTAACCGAAGAAGTGAAGCAGGGAATATAACAGAGCGGAGCCATGCCCACCGGACAGAATGAAACGGTCGCGGTTTTCCCATTTTGGGTCCTTCGGATTGTGGTTCATGTGGTTTGCCCACAGTTCGTATGCCATCGGAGCAGATCCAAGTGGAAGTCCCGGGTGACCGGAGTTCGCTTTCTGGATGGCATCTGCAGCAAGTACACGGATAGAATTTACGGATTTTGTGTCAATTGCGTTACTCATTTGATTTGTATCTCCTCTTTTTCGTGTTATACAATTCCAGATAATCGCAAGTACAGATTGTTTGTGCGTTGCGATTACATATCATACAAATTACAATCAGTTCCGGTTTGCACGGGCGAGAATCCGCATGATGCGCAGGAACAGGTTTGCGATGTCAAGATAAAGTTCACAGGCAGAATCAATCGCGTTATCTGCAGTCTTTTCAATGGCGTTTGCTTTTGCCCAGTCGTAACCGACATACAGACAGAAGATGACAACCACGATATAATCGATGATACCAAGGTTTGCACCGGCAAACATCATAATCACTTCAATTACGATTGTAGCAAGAAGTGTGATCGCGAGTGTCCTTCCCATCCGCAGGAACACCTGTGGGTACAGGGATGAAACAAACATCATGACCAGTGTGACAGCCGCCGTGATTCCAAATGCAGTTGCAACAACCGAACTGTAGCCGATGAGACCATACAAGGTGACAGAAACGGCAATCACCATACCGATTGGAATGACGATCAGGTTGTATCCGACAAAACTTATAACCGGATTGGCTGACTTGCGGACCATGAACGTGCCTGCGAGTGCAAGAAGAAAATAACTCACATAGAACATAATCGGGCTGTTCGTAACAAAGTTTACAATCGAATCACCCCAAAATGCAGTCATGACTGCATTTACGATAAAACCATACAGAAGCACGCCGCCGATCAACAGGTTGTACATCTCACTGGAAATCAGCCTGGAAGATGTGCCATAGCCGGTATTATAACCTGAATTATAACTGCCATTGCTTCCGCCATTATAGGAATTGTCATATTGGTACTGGTAGTTGTCCGGATATGGATTGTCATATCCGCTGTTGTACCCCTGGTTATAATTGTTATTATAGTCATTGTTGTAGGACATATACATTACCTCCTTTTATTTTGGACAGCGAAGCACACGAATGTGCCCCGCCATCTGCATTTATTAAGCATTTGCTTCTTTCTTGGCAAGATATGCGTTGATGTCGGCGATGACTTCTTCGCAATTCATACCATGAACCATACATGCCTCCTCAAGGCTTTCCATAGCGGCGGACGGACATCCGACACAGTGCATACCGGCAGCCATAAGGATTGCTGCATTTCCCGGATCAACCTCAATAATCTCGTGGATCAACATAGATTTATCAATCTGTTTTGCCATGATAAATGACCTCCTTTTCTTTTCGTTTTGCTTTCTTACGCAAAACACAATTAAGTATAACACATAAGTAAGAAAAAATCTATGGTAAAATCCTTCTGATAATGGTATAGTATAAATAGCTATGCAAAGGAAAAGGAACGGATATGAAGGGCATATTTCTTACGATGGAGGGACCGGATGGATCCGGGAAATCCACACAGATAGTAAAATTGAAAACGTATCTCGAAGCAAATGGATATCCAGATGTTGTTGTGACAAGAGAACCGGGAGGCACGGCAATCAGCGAGGCAGTGCGGAATATCCTGCTTGACCGCTCATATGCAGAGATGGATGACCACACAGAGGCACTGCTTTATGCGGCAGCACGTGCGCAGCTTGTGGCGCAGGTGATTAAGCCGGCGCTTGAGGAAGGAAAAGCGGTGATCAGTGACCGGTTCGTGGATTCTTCCGCGGTCTATCAAGGTATGGCGCGCGGGCTAGGCGTAGAAAAAATTTATGAATTAAACGGATTTGCGATGCAGGATATCTGGCCGGATCTTACGATCCATCTGGATCTGCCGGCGGAGGTTGGACTGGCCCGCGCAAAGTCGCGCGCGCAGCTCGACCGCATGGAAGCACAGTCGACGGTATTTCACGAGAAAGTGGCGCAGGGGTACCGGGATTTGGCGGCACTTGCACCGGAGCGCATCGTGACGATCGATGCAGCCGGGGACATCGAAGCAATCCATGCAGCAATCATAAAACAGGTAGAGCGGCTGCTTGCCGCAAGGTAAGGGACGGTGAAAACAGACGGGAAGCAGATGGAACAGTCGTTTGAAACCATATTGTCCGGGAATGTATAAAAGGAAGGAGGAGAGTAAGTGGATAATCAGATGAAAGTAAATCAGCTGCAGCAGCTGACACAGATGGAAGCACCGAAAAGCCAGAAGGCGACCGATGAGGAGTTTAAATTTACTCTCATCCGGAATATAGACAAAGCAGATCTGAAAGAAAAACTTTCGGGTCTGATGAAAGATATCGAGGAGCAGGGTGAGAAAATCGCGAAGCACATGGATATCAAAGATATGAAAAAATACCGCACGTCAATCAAGGAGTTCATGAATGAAGTGGCGGCAAATGCACACGAGTTTTCAAGGGAAAATTTCCTGGATCGGCGCGGCAGGCACCGCGTGTATGGTATCATCCGGCAGGTCGACAAGAACTTAGACGATCTGGCTCAGGAACTGATGAAGGAAGAAAAAGACCACCTGGCGATCCTTGGGAAAATCGACGATATAAGAGGCTTGCTGATTGATATCTCAACGTAGAAATCCGGAAAGACGAATAGGATAATCAACATATAAAAACCGAGAGACGATGGACAAAAAGAATAGAAAGAAAGAGAGGGAACGCTATGGGATTTAAAAGTATAGTGGGCCATGAAGATATAATTGCACACTTTAAAAGCAGTATCGAGACAGGAAATGTTGCGCATGCATATATCATAAGCGGAGATGCGGGAAGCGGAAAAAAAGCACTTGCCTATGCATTTGCAGATACGCTTGAATGTGAGAACGGTGGTACGGAACCTTGCGGAACCTGCCAATCCTGCCTGCAGATGGCAACCGGAAACTATCCGGATATCATTACGGTGACACATGAAAAGCCAAATCTGATTTCTGTGGATGAAGTGCGGGAACAGCTCATCAATACGGTGGATGTAAAGCCTTACAAAGGGAAATACAAAATCTATATTGTGCCGGATGCGGAACTTCTGAATGTGCAGGCACAGAATGCACTGTTAAAGACAATCGAGGAGCCACCGGCGTATGCAGTGATTCTGCTGCTTACGACAAATCTGGACAAGATGCTTCCAACCGTGCAGTCACGCTGTCTGAAACTTCAGACCAAACCAATCCGGGAGCGGGATGTTCTTGCCTATCTGACGGGAGTTATGGGGCTGACAAAAGAGAAAGCTTATTTCTGTCTGGACTTTGCGCAGGGCAATCTCGGAAAAGCAATCAAGCTGGCTGGAAATGACGAATACGCGTCAATCGTGGATTCGGTTGTAAATGTATTGACCCATATCAGTGATATGGATGTGGAATCGCTTGGAAAAGCAGTGAAAGACATCGAGCAGTTCAAGATGTCTATGAATGATTACATGGATCTGATGATGATGTGGTATCGCGATGCCATGATGCTTAAAATCACCGGAAACGTGGATAAGATATTGTTTAAAAATGAGTTTTCAACCTTGAAAAAACAGGCGGGAAAACTGACATTTAAGAGTATTGAAGACAAAATCGATGCAATCGCGAAGGCGGAGCAGAGACTGCTTGCCAACGCAAATTTTGAAGTGACAATGGAACTGTTACTTCTGACCCTGAAAGAGGAGGCAACAGAAGAATGAAGGAAGTAATCGGTGTCCGTTTTCGTGAAAACGGCAAGATATATTTTTTCAGCCCGTTGAATTATAAGGTTGATCCGGGACGGTATGTGATCGTCGAGACACAGCATGGCGTGGAATTTGGCAAGGTTGTGCTTGGTGTACGGGAAGTGGATGAGACAAAACTCCAGGGAGAGTTAAAGCCGATCATCCGGATTGCCACGGAAGCGGATGAAAAAAAACATGCAGAAAATCTGGAAAAAAATAAGAAAGCAATGGTGATCTGCAAGGAAAAAATCGAAAAACGCGGACTCGAGATGAAATTGATCGGGGCAGAGTATTCGTTTGATAATAGCAAAGTGTTGTTTTATTTTACTGCAGATGGAAGAGTCGATTTCCGCGAATTAGTAAAGGATCTCGCGGCTGTATTCAAGACGAGAATCGAACTTCGCCAGGTTGGTGTCCGGGATGAGACAAAAATCATGGGAGGAATCGGAATCTGCGGCAGAAGACTTTGCTGCAATTCGTATTTATCCGAGTTTGGACCGGTATCCATCAAGATGGCAAAGGAGCAGAACCTGTCCTTGAATCCAGGAAAAATCTCGGGTGTGTGCGGCAGGCTGATGTGCTGCCTGTCTCACGAGCAGGAGACGTATGAATATCTGAATAAAAAATTACCAAACATCGGGGATGTAGTTCATACATTTGACGGAAAAACAGGTGAAGTGACATCGGTAAGTGTATTGCGGCAGAAAGTAAAGCTGAAAGTCGCACAGGAAGATGACACGTTTGAAATTGAGGAATACAAAGTGGATGAGCTTCGTTTTAAACCGAAGAAAAAAGGAGGTCCGAAAGGACCAAACCGCGGGAAACGAGGCGGAAAAGAGGATGGCGAGTCCGAAAAAGAATTGAAGGAACTTGAAAGCCTGGAACGCAAGGAAGGAAAATCAAAGCTCAATGACGATTAATGAGATGGAAGCCCGCTGGACAAAACCGGGAGAACGTGTCGATGATTTGCAATGCCGGGGATATTACATCATACAGAACAGGGAAGTGTTCTGCTTCGGCATGGATGCTGTATTGCTGGCAGATTTTGCGACAGGTGCCCCCGGCCGGGCAGTGATTGACCTTGGAACCGGGACCGGAGTCATCCCGATGCTGATGCAGGCACGCGGCAAAGGCGCACATTTTACGGGACTGGAAGTGCAAAGTTACAGTGCGGATATGGCAGGGCGCAGTGTGCAGATGAATGGATTAGAGCAGTCAATTTCCATCGTGGAAGGTGACATGCGGGATGTGCGTGAGATGTTTGCACCCGGGAGTTTTTCAGCCGTGACGTGCAATCCCCCGTATATCAAGGGAAGTCACGGTCTGGAAAATGAGAATTCACCGAAGAATATTGCCCGGCACGAGATCCTGATGGAGTTTGAAGACGTTGTGAAAGCGGCTGCATATCTGCTTTCGGAAGGCGGGACATTTTCGATGGTGCATAAACCGTTCCGGCTTGCGGAGATCATGCGTCTGATGATGGAATACCGGATCGAACCGAAGCGGATGTGTATGGTACAGCCTTACGCAGACAAAGAGCCGAATATGGTATTGATCGAAGGAAACAAAGGCGGAAGACCGATGCTCAAGGTTGAACCGGCACTCGTCGTATACAATAAGGATGGCAGTTATACGGAAGATCTGCTTCACCGATATGGGAATGTATAGTCGGAAGCTGGCTGCGAGGCAGGAAAATGGAGACGGAAACATGGCAGGAATATTATATCTGATTGCAACGCCAATCGGAAATCTTGAGGATATGACGTACCGGGCGGTGCGTCTGCTTGGAGAGGTTGATTTGATCGCGGCAGAGGATACGAGAAACAGTATCAAGCTGCTCAATCATTTCGATATAAAAACGCCGATGACAAGTTATCATGAACATAACAAATATGAAAAAGCGCAGGTGCTTGTTGGCAAGCTTCTGCAAGGCATGAATATCGCGGTGATCACGGATGCAGGCACTCCGGGAATCTCGGATCCGGGCGAAGAGATCACAAAGCAGTGTTATGATGCGGGGATTCAGGTTGTTCCGGTGCCGGGGGCGTGTGCGGCGGTCAATGCACTTGTTGCATCCGGACAGGCGACGAGACGGTTTGCATTCGAGGCATTTCTGCCGGTGGACAAGAAAGAGCGCCAGGCTGTCCTCGAGGAACTGAAGCGGGAGACGCGGACGATGGTTGTCTATGAGGCACCACACCGTCTGAAGAAGACGCTGCAGGAACTATTGCGTGTACTCGGTGACCGTTCCGTGACCATCTGCCGTGAGATCACGAAGAAACATGAGACATTCTGGAAGACGACTTTGAAAGAGGCAGAAGATTTTTACGAGACGGAAGAGCCGAAAGGCGAGTGCATTCTTGTGATTGAAGCGTTGTCGCGGGAGGCCGTCACAAAAGAGGCGCAGAGTCAGTGGGAGACGATGAGTATCGTGGAACATCTGCAGATGTATATGGATCAGGGCATCGAGAAAAAAGAGGCAATGAAGCTGGTCGCAAAAGACCGGGGAATTTCAAAAAGAGAAGTCTATGCCGCAAGCCTGTGATACAGGTGGGAAGGACTATCTGTGTGCGGGCGGTTGCGGAATCGATGATAAAGAGGTTGTAAAAGGGTTACAAAAAGGGAGGAAAAGCAATGAGACAGACAAAGAGAAGGATTTTGGCATGGCTGATGACTGTGGTATTGCTGCTTGGCGCAGTGACAGTGATTGTGCCGGCGAAGAAAGCAGAGGCGGCTGCGGTAACGGCGGTTTCCGCACATGGAAAGCTTGCGGTCAAAGGAACACAGCTCGTAGACAAGAATGGACAACCATTTCAGATCCATGGTGTCAGTACACATGGATTGCAATGGTTCAATCAGTATAACAACAAAGCGGCATATCAGACGCTGCGCGATGACTGGGGTGCAAATGCAATCCGCCTTGCGATGTATGTCGACGAAGGCGGGTATTACAGCAACCGGAATGGAATGAAGAAAAAAGTGACAGATGGTGTGCAATATGCGACAGAACTTGGCATGTATGCCATTGTCGACTGGCATCTGTTAAATGTCAACCCGAAAAATTACACAAACGAGGCAAAAAGTTTCTTCCAGGAGATGGCACAGAAGTATAAAGACTACGACAATGTCATCTATGAGATCTGCAACGAGCCAAGTAACTGTGCGTGGTCGGATATCAAGAGTTATGCAACGGAAGTGATCCGGACGATCCGTACATATGACAAAGATGCAATCATTATCGTTGGTACGCCGACCTGGTCGCAGCTTGGCAACCAGGGACATACTTATGAGCCGGCGGATGATCCGATCCGTGGATACAGCAATCTGATGTATGCATTTCATTTCTATGCGTCAGAGTCCAGCCATAATCAGTGGCTGACTGCGAAGATCGGCACTGCCATTGACAAGGGACTTCCGGTATTTGTATCTGAGTTTGGCTTGTCCGAAGCGAGTGGAAACGGAAATGTAGATCTCGGCAAAGCCGCTGAGTGGATGAAGCGGTGTGATGACAGAAATGTCAGCTATTGTGTCTGGAGCCTGTGTAACAAAAATGAAAGCTCTGCACTGATTAAAAGCAGTTGTGGAAAGACAAGCGGCTGGTCTGTCGATGAATTGACGAAAGCCGGACAGTTTATCCGGAATCATTACAGAAGCCGGATGGAAAATACGGAGCTCAACAATCCAAAACTGGAAAACCTGGCAAGCGATGTAACGGTTTCTTATAAGACACATGTGCAGACATTTGGCTGGCAGCCGGAGGTATCAAACGGCATCATGTCCGGTTCGGTTGGAAGCGCGAAACGTCTGGAAGGCATTACAATCCGCGTATCGGGAAATCCAAACCTTGGAATCCGCTACAAGACACATGTCCAAAGTTATGGCTGGCAGGATTGGCGTGAAAATGGAAATCTGAGTGGAACGACCGGAGAGTTTAAACGACTGGAAGGAATCCGCATCGAACTGACCGGAGCAGATAAAGATAAATATGATGTATTCTACCGTGTGCATGCACAGACATATGGCTGGCTTGACTGGGCGAAAAATGGTGAGATGGCAGGTACAGAAGGCCTGGCAAAGCGGCTGGAAGCAATTAATATTGCAATTGTGCCAAAAGGAAAAAATCCGGGCGTTGCAACGGGCAGAAAATGTGTATCTGCCTTCCCGGGAAACGTAAATTACAAGACGCATGTCCAGACGTTTGGCTGGGAAAGCAGTTTCTGCCAGGATGGCGCAACGAGTGGAACAAGCGGGCTTGGAAAACGACTCGAAGCAATTCAGATCTGCCTTGGATCGCATATCAGCGGTGGAGTCCGGTATAAGACACATGTGCAGACATTTGGCTGGCAGGGCTGGATGGCAAACGGTGCAACGAGTGGAACAAGCGGACTCGGGAAACGTCTCGAAGCAATCTGCATCGAGTTGACCGGACAGGCGGCACAGCAGTATGATATCTATTACCGCGTGCATGTACAGACGTACGGCTGGTTAGACTGGGCAAAAAACGGACAGATGAGTGGAACGAGCGGTCTTGCGAAACGTCTGGAGGGAATCCAGATTGTGCTCGTACCGAAGGGAGCCGCGGCACCGGGATCGACAGCGAGAGCCAGCATCACCCGGTAGAATAGAAGGAGGCTTGCTGTATGACGGATACAGCAGATTAGAATGAAAGACAAAAAACATCTGGTACAATTGATACTTGCGATTATTACGTTTACGGTACTTCTGATATTTGTAGTGAATCATCTGCATATTATAAGCGGATTTTTCGGTATGGTTTTTTCTGTGCTGCTTCCGTTTTTGATCGGATGCGGGATCGCGTTTGTGTTGAATATTCCGATGCGTGGAATCGAACAGGGGATTTTCAAGAATGAAAAAAACCGTCTGTACCGGTTCCGGCGCCCGATCAGCATGGTGCTTACGTATATCGCGGCATTGCTTTTTATAGCGCTTGTGCTGTTTGTAGTTGTACCGGAGGTTGCGGATACGGTTGGAAAGGTGAAAGAGCTTCTGCCCGGATTTGTAAACCGGGCGAAGGAGCTTGCGCTTTCGTATACCAAGAATGTTCCTTCAATCTCAGAGAAAATTGCGGAGATTGAACCGGATTTTGACCAGATATTCTCGTTTTTCAATGATAACGGCGGAGAGATCATGTCGGCGACGGTTTCTATCTTCTCATCCATCATTGGAACTGTCATAAATATATTTATCGGGATTGTTTTTTCGGCATATATCCTGGCACAGAAAGAGAAGCTCGGCAGGCAGACGAAGCTTGTTATCTATGCGTTATTCAAGGAAAAGACGGCAGATGAGCTGATGGTGTTCGGTAAGATAGCAAGTACGACATTCTCCAAGTTTTTTACCGGACAGTTCCGGGAGGGTATCATCCTCGGCATCATGTTCATGATTGCGATGGCAATCGCGGGCATACAATATCCGCTCACGATTGGCGTTCTGATTGCATTTACGGCATTGATACCGGTGTTTGGTGCATTTATCGGACTTTTTATCGGATGCTTTCTGCTTCTGGTTGTTGACCCGAAGCAGGTGCTGTGGTTTGTGTTATTGTTCTTTATTTTACAGTTTATAGAGAATTATTTTATCTATCCGAAGCTTGTCGGCGGAGACATAAATCTGCCCGCGATCTGGGTGCTTCTGGCTGTGATTGCCGGCGGAGACCTGATGGGCGTGGTCGGAATGTTTATCTTCATTCCGCTTGTGTCTGTGTTTTATGCATATTTCCGGTCAATTGTGTACCGGAGAATAAAAAAACGGGAGATTAATGTTGATGACAAACAGGTGCCGGACGACGTAGTCCCACTTGAATCGGCAGGCAGGCGGCTTTTTGCAATGAAATCAAAAGGCGAAAAAACGGACAGTAAAAAACAAAACAAGGAGATGTAACAGCATGTACAAAGAAGTACCGGGACTCGTTTTATATCGTGATTTAGGGCAAGACAGTATCTTATATTCCATGGCGGATATTTTTGAGGCATGGGAGAAGAAGACGAGTACCAAGGAGGAATTGGTTACACGGATTTATCAGCAGATCAAGCGGATTTTGGATGTGGCAACAAGCTATGGCTTCAACCGGAATCTGTGGCAGGATTACCTGGCGTTTTTGCTGATCACAAATGAGAATTCATTTACGCTTACCTGTGAGAAGGTTGGCGCAGGAGATGGCTCAGTCAATGCATTTGCAAAAAATGATTATGCCATCTTCAAGCGGTTGTTCCATTTTGATTTTGCACCGATCGAGAAGGATCTTGGCATTGATTGTTTTACAACGATCACAAATTACAAGTCACTGCCGAAGAAGGAACAGATGTACAACCAGAATGTCAGTGAGAAGGTGCGTGATATCAGCGACCGTGTCAGCGAGGC
>ERZ1034998.2082-NODE-2082-length-11239-cov-9.214056_pt1 | contig 11239 bp, 10 predicted proteins | sample MGYA00520621_ERZ1034998 | MGnify/ENA primary metagenome ERZ1034998 (study PRJEB33766, sample SAMN09781748) | gut metagenome | biome: gut microbiome | host: Homo sapiens | place: Madagascar | study: EMG produced TPA metagenomics assembly of the PRJNA485056 data...
TTTTCTCAGCCAGCAGGTCGATCTTTGGCACAAGGCCGCAGGTGGAAAGGCTGATGTTGCGCATCCCGATGTTGACGCCCTCGGGCGAAGAGATGTTCTCGAGGAACTTCATCACCTCGTCGAAGTTATCCAGCGGCTCGCCGATGCCCATGAGCACGATGTGGGAGATGCGCTCCCCGATGTCCTTCTGGGCGGTGTAGATCTCGGAGCAGATCTCGCCTGCTTCAAGGTTGCGCACCCGCCCTGCCTGCGTGGAGGCACAGAAGCGGCAGCCCATGCGGCAGCCAACCTGCGTGGACACGCACACCGTGTTACCGTAGTGGTAGCGCATGACAACGGTCTCGATGCAGTTGCCGTCGGCCATGCGCAGCAGATATTTTACGGTGCCGTCCTTTGCTTCCTGCCGACGCTCGATTTTGGGCGCGGCAATGTAGAAGCTTTCTTCCAGTTTTGCCAGCAGGGTCTTGGGCTGGTCGGTCATGGCAGAAAACTCGGTGACCAGTTTCTGGTGCACCCAGTGGAAGATCTGCTTTGCCCGGAAGCCCGGCTGCCCCATGGCTTTCAGCTCAGCGGTCAGCTCTGCCAGCGTCAGGGAAGAGATACAGCGTTTTTGTTCCATTGTGTTCTCCTATTGAATGTCACTTGCGGCTTTGCCCGTTTTTCTGCATGGCACAGAGGAAAAATCCGTCCATGCCGGTGCGGGTTGGCACCGAGAGGATGCCGTGTTCCCCTGCCGTCAGCCCTTCCGGCAATGCCACGGCAGGCGTTACCACTTCAAACTCCGGGTGGCGGGCAAGAAACGCCGCCACCTGCTGCTGATTTTCAGCCGGGTCAATGGTGCAGGTGGAGTATACCAGCCTGCCGCCCTCTTTCAGCAGTGCAGCCGCCGTATCGAGGATGGCCGCCTGAGTGGCGTGTAATTCAGCTTCCCGGGCGGGTTCCAGCTTTTTATAGCGCAGATCCGGCTTTTTTGCCAGAATACCAAGGCCGCTGCAGGGCACATCCGCAAGGATGCGGTCGGCCTGCGGCAGGGTCGGGTTCGGCCGGGTGGCGTCGTTGCACATTGCCTGTACATTGGCAAGCCCCATGCGCTGCACCGCAGTGCGGATAAGCCCCACACGGTTCCCGGCAGCGTCGCAGCTGTAAAGCGTTCCGGTGCCCTGCATCTGCTCGGCCATCAGGATGGTCTTGCCGCCGGGAGCCGCGCACAGGTCGAGCACGGTTTCGCCGGGCTGCGCTTCCACGCAGAGCGCCGCCAGCTGGCTGGCCTGCCCTTCCACATGGAAATATCCCTGCCGGAAAAGTTCGTTCTCCGCCGGGCTGCCCTCGAACCGGGCCAGCACACTGCCGGGTACAATGCCGGGCTTTGCTTCCTTTGCGCCGGAAGCCAGCAGCTTTTCGCAAAGCTCGTCTGCACCGGCCTTGAGCGGGTTTGCCCGCAGGCTGGTAAGACCGCCGTCGGCCTTGTAGGTCAGGATGCCCAGCGCTTCGTCCGGGTAGTGTTTCTGCAAAAACTGCGCCACATCCCGCCCGGCAGAGCCGAGCACCATGAGACGCTCGGTCTCATCTTTGAAAACGGCGCTGTCCAGATCAAAATTGCAGGCGCGGCGCAGCACTGCATTGACAAGGCCGGACGCGCTGGATTTTTTGAAGCTTCTGGCCAGTTTGACGGCTTCGTTCACCGCAGCGGGCACCGGCACCTGCATATAGCGTGCCTGCGCCAGCGCGGAACGCAGAATTTCCCGCACAGGGGCATCCAGCTTTGCCAGCCCTTTGGGCAGAAACTGCTCCAGAATATAGTCCAGCGTACCGCGATGTTCCAGCACCGTGTAAAAAATGGCGCTGGAAAATGCTTTGTCGCGGCCCTCCAGCTTCTGGCGCTTCAGTTCGGCATCCAGAACAAGGTTGGAAAATCCATCCTGCTCCTGCCGCACCAGCGCAGAGACTGCCGCCGCGCGCGGGTTGGCGCCCATCAGAGGATATCCCCCGTTTTCAGGCGCTGACCGGCCGCAAAGGCGGTGCCGTCCATGGGCTTTTTGCCCTCGGGCACCACGTTCAGCAGCTGGATGGCACCCTCCCCGCAGGCCACGGTCAGCGGCTTTGTCGCCAGCACCGTGCCGGGCGCTTTGCCGGAAGCTTCCACCGCACGGCACTCCATCACCTTGAGCTTCTTACCGCCGGAGGTGACGAACCATGCGCCAGGCCACGGGTTCATGCCGCGCACCCAGTTGTGGATGTGGGCGGCGGATTCGGTCAGATGGAACCCGGCCATTTCCTTATTGAGCATCGGGGCCAGCGTGGCGTTGGCGTGGTCCTGCGGCTGTGCAATCAGCGTGCCGGCAGCGATGGCGGGCACCACCTCGCACAGCACCCGGGCACCCACGGCGGTGACCCGGTCGAACAGCTCGCCGCTGGTCTCCTCCGGGTCGATGGCGATCTTCTCGCAGCGGAGCACATCGCCGGTATCCAGCCCCTCGTCCATCTGCATGATGGACACGCCGGTCTCTGCGTCGCCGTTCAGCACAGCCCACTGCACCGGAGCACTGCCGCGATACTTGGGCAACAGGGAGACGTGCAGGTTGATGCAGCCATATTTCGGCGCTTCCAGCACCGACTTTGGCAGGATGCAGCCGTAAGCCACCACCACGATCAGTTCCGGGGCAAGGGCGCGGATATTTTCATCTTCGCTGCCGTCCCGCAGGGTACGGGGTTGGAACACCGGCGTGCCGTGGGCAAGCGCCACTTCCTTCACCGGCGGTGCGGTCAGCACCTGCTTGCGGCCAACCGGCTTATCTCGCCGGGTATACACCGCACAGATCTCATGCCCGGCAGCATACAGGGCTTTCAGGCACTCGGCGGCAATGTCCGGCGTGCCCATGAACAGAATGCGCATCAGTTGTTTCCTTTCGCTTCGCGGGCAGCTTTTTTGCCCTCTTCGGTATCCTCATAGAAATACTCGCTGGACTGCATGATAGTGATGCCGTCCAGATGGTCGTTCTCATGCTGGATGCAGCGGCCCAGCAAATCCTCGGCTTCCAGCTCAAACCACTCACCGTGGCGGTCCTGTGCGCGCACCTTGACAGCGACGGGGCGGGTCACGGCGCCGTTATGGCCCGGGAAGGACAGGCAGCCCTCATAGGCGGTCTCTTCTTCCTCGGATACGGCCAGGATCTCCGGGTTCACAAAGTCGATAAACTTGTACTCGTAATCCTCCGGGATCTCCTCCGGGGCATCGGTGGTGTCCCACACCACGAACAGGCGGCGCAGCATGCCCACCTGCGGGCCGGCCAGACCCACACCGTCGGCGGCGATCATGGTCTCGTGCATGTCATCCAGCAGGGTAGCCAGACGGTCGTCAAAGTTGGTCACCGGGCGGCAGACCTTGTTCAGGATGGGGTCGCCCTCTTTTACAATGTTGCGGATTGCCATAAATGGTACCTCCCAAAAATATCAGATATCGCCGTCCGAATGCAGATCCACCGCAACGGTGGCTTTGGACGGCAGTTTTTCCTGTTCATACAATTCCAGTGCGCTGCGCACGAGGTCGCGGAAGCGGCGGTCGTTGCGGCACTTGATGGTAAGCTTATAGCGATAGGTGTCGTTGATCTTTTCGATGCTGCCGGGGGTCGGCCCCAGCACCCGCAAAGGCAGGTCGGGCTGTTTCGCCGCTTCCTGCCCCAGCAGCGCCGAGAACCGCGCCGCGGCCCTTGCCGTCTCGATCTCCTTTGCTCCGGCAAAGCCGATGACGCACAGCCCGCAGAAAGGCGGGTACAGACCCAGTTTCCGGTAGGCGATCTCCTGCTCGAAAAAGGCGTCGTAGTCCTGCGCGGCGGCAAGGTTGAGCACGGGGTTGTCGGGGTCGGTGGTCTGGATGATGGCAAAACCGGGATCCTTTGCCCGGCCGCTGCGTCCCACCACCTGCGTGATGAGGCTGAACACATTCTCGTAGGCGCGGAAGCCCTGCGCAAACAGCAGCGAGTCGATGCCCAGTACGCCCACAAGGGTCACGTCCTCAAAGTCGAGGCCCTTGGCCACCATCTGGGTGCCCACCATGATGTCGTATTCGTGGTTTGCAAACTTTGCCAGCAGCTTTTCGTGGGCATCCTTGGCGGCAGTGGAGTCCTGATCCATGCGCAGCACCCGCGCATCCGGGAACAGCTTTGCCAGCTCTTCCTCGGCTTTCTGGGTGCCGAAGCCCCGGTACTGCAGCTTGCCGCCGCAGGTGGGGCAGACGGTGGGCGGTTCCATCTGACTGCCGCAGTAGTGGCACAATACCTTATGCGCCGATTTATGGTACACCATAGGCACGCTGCACTTTTGGCACTTGAGCACCTCGCGGCAGTCCTCGCACTGGGCCATGGTCTGGTAGCCCCGGCGGTTCAGCAGCAAAATGGTCTGCTTGCCTGCGTCCAGATTGCGGCGGATAGCGTCCTCCATGGCAAGGCTGATCTCCCGCGGGTTTCCGGAAGCAAGCTCCGCCCGCATATCCACGATCTGCACCTTCGGCAGCGGGTTGCCGCCGTAGCGCTGGGGGAGCCGCACCAGCTGGGTGCGGCCGTGCTGCGCTGCATAAAAACTCTCGGTGCTGGGGGTAGCGCTGGCCAGCAGCAGCAGCGCGCCGTTCTCCGCCGCGCGCTGCCGGGCCACCTCGTGGGCAGAATAGCGGGGCGCAGACTCGGAGCGGTAGGTGTGCTCCTGCTCTTCATCAATGATGACAAGGCCGATGTTTTCCAGCGGTGAAAAGATGGCGCTGCGGGTGCCCACAACAATATCCGCTCCGCCGTCCTGGATCATCTGCCACTGCAGCAGGCGTTCGGTGTGGTTGAGCGCCGAATGCTGCACCGCCACGCGGCGGCCGAACTGGCTCTTGAGCCGCAGGATCATCTGCGGCGTCAGGCTGATCTCCGGCACCAGCACAAGGGCGCGCCGGCCCAGTTCCAGACACCGGGCAATGAGCTTTAAAAATACCAGCGTCTTGCCGCTGCCGGTGACGCCGTACAGCAGCGCCGAGTGGGGCGCGTCATCTTCTAATTTCGGCAGCAGGGCGTTATAGGCCGCCTGCTGCTCGCTCGTCAGGTCGATGGGGTCGTTTTTGAGCGGAATGGACGAATACAAATCGATGGATTTGTTCACCTTGCTGCACTCCAGCACCCCTTTGGTGCACAGATTATCCAGCACAGCGCGGCTGATGCCCTTGTCTTCCAGCTCGTTCAGGGTGCGCGGCCCGCCGCCCAGCAGCGCCACCGCCGCCAGCTGTTTGGCCGTCGGCTTCGGCTTTTGCGGCAGTTCCCCCACAAGGCGGTAGGAGTTTTCGGTGTGGCGGGTGAGCTGCTTTTGCAGCACCGGAGTCACGCCGTCCGCCGCCACGGCGGGCTTGTACTGCGCGCCATACGGGATGACCGCCTTGACCGCTTCGTAATAGGTGCAGAAGGTGCGCTCCTTTAAAAAGTGCACCAGCCGCAGCAGCTCCGGGGTCAGGCAGGCCGACGCCGGCGCCACGTCGAACAGGAACTTGAGCTTGGAGTTTTCCGGCTCGGCGTCGCAGGCCAGCACCACGCCCATGCGGGCGCGGCTGCCCCGGCCGAAGGGCACCAGCACCATGCTGCCCAGCCGCACCATCTCCTGATGCTCCGGCAGAACGGCATAGGTATAGAGTTTATCGAAATGGAAGGTCGCATTGCTGACGGCAACGCCTACCGTTTTGGGCATTCGTCCAGCTCCTTCAAATATTATTCTGCGCTTCCGATGCGGCGGCAGATTGCCTCATACAGTGCATCAGCGCAGGTATCGACCCGGTCGTTGACCAGCTTCAGGGTAAATTTATCCTGCTGGGCCAGCTCCTGCCGGGCCGTAGCAAGACGTTCCTGAATGCTGTCCTCGGTCTCAGTGCCGCGGCCGCGCAGACGGCGTTCCAGCTCCTCCACCGAGGGCGGCAGCAGGAACACGGTGGTCGCGCCGGGGAACATGCGGCGGATATTCTCCGCGCCGTGCACATCGATGACCAGCACGACCACCTTCTGTGCTGCAAGGCGCTTGTCCACCTCGGCGCGCAGGGTGCCGTAGTAGTTGCCGTTGTAGAAATTGTGCTCCACCACCTGATCATTCTCGATCAGCTGCTGGAACTGCTCCCGGGTGCGGTAATAGTAATCCACGCCCTCCTGCTCCCCGGGGCGGGGTGCGCGGGTAGTGGCAGAAACGGTTTTTTCGATCTCCGGGTGGGCCTTGCGCAGTGCGCTGACCACGCTGTCCTTACCGGTGCCGGCTGCGCCGGAAACTACAAACAGATATTTATCATTCGCCATGGGACTGTTCCTCCTCTGCTGTCATTCTGCTCTCCTGCCCAGCGGCGCGGCTTGCCACCGTTTCGGGCTGAAGTGCGGACAGCACGACATGATCGGAGTCCATGATGAGCACGGCCCGGGTGCTGCGGCCGTAAGAGGCATCGATCAGCATCCCGCGCTCGCGTGCTTCCTTCACCAGACGCTTGACCGGTGCAGAGTCCGGGCTGACGACTGCCACCACGCGCCCCGCACTGACCATATTGCCAAAGCCGATGTTGATGAGTTTCATAGGCTCCTCCACAACATATTATTCCAGATTCTGGATCTGCTCGCGGATCTTTTCGATCTCCGCCTTCATGTCCACCACGATGCGGGTGATGTCCAGATCCTGACACTTGGAGGCGATGGTGTTGGTCTCACGGTTCAGCTCCTGCGTCAGAAAGTCCAGTTTGCGGCCCACCGGCTCGTCCAGCTGCAGGATATCGCGGTACTGGACAATGTGGCTGCGCAGGCGGACGGTCTCCTCATCCACGGCGGTCTTGTCGCCGAAGATGGCGGCCTCGGTCAGCACGCGGGCATCATCGATGTCGCGGTCTTCCAGCAGCACCTTGAGCTTCTCGTACAGGCGGTTGGTGTAGGCTTCCACCCGGCCTGCGCTCAGGGCTTCCACCCTGCCGACGCACTCTTCGAGGAAGTTGAGACGGTTTTCCACGTCTGCCTTCATCTTGGCACCCTCAGCGGCGCGCATGGCCACAAAGCGGTCCAGCGCCTGCGCCGTCACGGCGGAGACATCCTCCCACAGCTGCTCTTCGTCCACATCGGCGTGACGGGTGGTCAGCACATCCGGGAAACGGGTCAGCACCCCGGCAGAGATGTCGTTCTTGACACCCAGCTGCTCCGAGATATCCCGCATGGCCTGCTGATAGCTGCGGGCCAGCTCCATGTTGACGGCTACCACCGTGTCGGCAGTGTCCACGTTCTGCACGGTCAGGCTCAGCTCCACCTTGCCGCGGGAAATGCGCTCGTTCAGCTGCTTTTTCAGGCGGCTGTCCAGATAGCTGCAGGTGCGCGGGATGCGGGACGAATACTCAAAGTAGCGGGAATTGACGCTGCGCAGCTCCACCGTGATCTCACGGCCATTGCGCACGGCAGTCCCCCGGCCGAAGCCGGTCATACTCAAAATCATACGCTCTCCTGTTCTCTCATTGCAGGTCAATGTTCGGACAATTTTCGCATATGTATCCGCTTTGGGGTACATGCACCCATGTTACGATACATATAGTATCATTTTACTATTCTTTCTACAAAAATTCAAGGTGCAGAGCAAGGTTCCTGCCCGCTGCGGTACAGATTCGGCATTGGATACAAAAAAGCTCCGGAGCAGGGCTGTGCAGTCCTGTTCCGGAGCTTCGGGTTCAGCTGGTTTTGTAAACGCAGGTAACGCTGGTCTTCAGCAGGTCGGCGTTCAGCAGGGTGCGCTCCACCCAGTGGATATTGTCCGCGATACTGTCGCGGGAGACCTCATATTCCCGGGCAATGCTGTCCATGCTGCGGTACTGGTTGCGGTAGATCAGGGTGAGAATGAGCTTATCCTGCATGGTAAGCTTGACGAAATGCGGGCGACGGCGGTGCTCCTTTGCATAGGCTGTTTCCAGCGCCGCCAGCATCCTGGCAAACTCCTGCTCCGTGATGCCGAATGCCAGCTCGTAGTCCCGCTCTGTAAATTCTGCCAGGCGCTCCGGCGTGATGCTTTTCATGCGTTCCTCACTCCAATTCCTGTTTCTTCCAATTCATAGTGACATTATAAAGGTCCCCGCCCCGGAAGTCAATGCACCAGGGAGCAAAAAGGGCCTCCCGCCGGAAGCGGGAAGCCCTTGGAGCATCAGAACTCAAACGGGGTGGGACTGATTGGTGTAGTCCACATGATCGCCGTCAACGCCCTGCTTTTTTGCATTGCGCTTGTCGAAGAACTTGGGTGCGACCTGCGGGAACATTGCGTAGGTCAGCACGTCCTCTTCCTGCGTTGCCCACTTGGCGGCCTCAGCCTTCAGCTTGTCCATCTCGGGAGCCAGGGTGTCGGCAAAGCGGCAGGTGATGGGCTGCTCGTCGCCCAGGATCTTCTTGGTGAACTCGGGCTTGATGGGAGCGGGAGTCTTGCCGTAGTCGCCGTGGACCAGACCCTTGAACTCCTTGGTAACCATCTTATAGCGCTCACCAAGGATGACGTTGAACACGGCCTGCGTACCGACGATCTGGCTGGTGGGGGTGACCAGCGGCGGATAGCCTGCATCCTCGCGGACGCGGGGGATCTCGGCCAGCACTTCATCCAGCTTGTCTTCCTTGCCGGCATCCTTCAGCTGCTTGAGCATGTTGGAGAACATGCCGCCCGGCACCTGATACAGCAGGGTGTTGGCATCGACGCCCAGAGACTTGGGGCTGATCTGGCCGTTGGCAATGTATTTCTCGCGCAGCTTTGCAAAGTAAGCGCGGACGACATTCAGCTGCTTCAGGTCCAGACCGGTGTCGTAATCGGTGCCCTGCAGGGCAGCGACCAGGCTCTCGGTGGGCATGTGGCTGGTGCCAAGGCTCAGGGGGCTCATGGCGGTATCGATGATATCGGCACCTGCCTCGATGCCCTTGAGGATGGACATGGATGCCAGACCTGCGGTGTAGTGGCTGTGGATATCAACGGGGATGCTGACGGTCTCCTTCAGCTTCTTGACCAGGTCGTAGCAGGTGTACGGGGTGAGCAGACCGGCCATATCCTTGATGCAGATGGAGTTTGCACCCATCTCCTCGAGGGTCTTGGCGTAGTTTGCAAAGTACTCGTTGTTGTGCACAGGGCTCAGGGTATAGCTGATGCAGCCCTGCACATGAGCGCCTTCCTTGTTGGCTGCCTTGATGGCAGTCTGCAGGTTGCGGGGGTCGTTCAGTGCATCAAAAATGCGGATGACATCGATGCCGTTTGCAACGGACTTCTGTACGAAGTACTCAACGGCGTCGTCAGCGTAGGGGCGGTAACCCAGCATGTTCTGGCCGCGGAACAGCATCTGCAGCTTCTGGTGGGGCAGTTCCTTGCGCAGGATGCGCAGGCGCTCCCACGGGTCTTCGTCCAGGAAGCGGATGCAGCTGTCGAAGGTAGCGCCGCCCCAGCACTCCACGGAGAAGTAGTTGATCTTATCCATTTCAGGCAGGATGGGACGCATCTCATCCATCGTCATGCGGGTAGCCAGCAGAGACTGATGGGCATCGCGCAGGACGACCTCGGTAACTTTGATCGGCTTTTTGGCCATGGTTGTCACCTCTCCCTTAGTTCATGGAAACCAGAACGTCACCGGAGTTGACGGTATCGCCCTTGTTCACGTTGATGGATGCCACAGTGCCGTCCTGCGGAGCCACGATCTCGTTCTCCATCTTCATGGCCTCCAGAATGACCAGCACGTCGCCGGCCTTCACGGATGCACCGGCGCTGACCTTGACATCCAGAATGTTGCCGGGCATGGGAGCCTTGACAGCAACAGCACCGGCAGCACCTGCAGCTGCCTTGGGAGCAGCGGCGGGAGCGGCAGCAGCCTTGGGGGCAGCGGGAGCAGCGGCAGCAACGGGAGCTGCACCGGCAGCGGTCTCCTCAACAGAGACGCTGTAAGCAACGCCATTGACGGTAATATTGTAGTACTTCATGGAAGAATCCTCCAAATCAAAATCGTATCCTGTAAATGAATGTACAAACGATCACAGAGCCATGTTGCCATGCTTCTTGGGCAGGCGGGATGCGCGCTTGGTGCTCAGCAGTTCCAGAGCAGCGACCACGCTGGCGCGGACATTGGCGGCGTCGCAGGTCATGTCGGCAGCACCGGAAGCCACAGCGTTGGCGGCAGAGCACACCTCAGCGGTATATTCAGCAGCCTTGGCCTTGGTGGCGGCGATGATGTTGTCGGAAGCATCGATCTCGCTCTTGTACAGAACGCTGACAGCGGCGCTGGGCTCCAGTGCACTGACAACGCAGCCTTCCACGGCGATGCGCAGGTCGGCAGCAGCCAGAGCGGTGTACACAGGGCCGACAGCCTTACCGGCCAGCACAGCCACCTTTGCGGTGGTGGCGTCGGCGTAGGTGGCAGCCAGACGGGCAGCCTCGCGGATGCCGCCTGCGATGTCATCGGAGACGCTGGGCACAAAGCCCTCGGTGTCCACAATGGTGATCACCGGCACGCTGAAAGCATCGCACAGGCGCACAAAGCGGGAAGCCTTGGCCACGCAGTTGTGGCACAGGTTCTTGCCGGTGGCCACAACGCCCACAGCGTTGCCGCCCACGGTGGCAAATGCGGTGTAGACAGACTTGCCGAAGCCTGCGAACAGTTCCACGGTGCTGTCCTTGTCCACCACAGCGGCGGCAGCCTTGGCAGGCTCGGCACCGGCGGTGAGGGCGGAAGCAGGCTGCTCGAACTCGAAGATGGCGGGGCCGGTGAGGTTGTTGGCCGGCAGCAGGCCCACGATGTGGGCAGCCTTCTCGGCAGCTTCCTCTGCAGAGGCAGCCACGATGGCAGCCACGCCTGCCTTTGCGGCGGCGGCAGCGGAACCGGCCTCGGCGACCTTATCGCCCTTGGCAGCGGAGGTGAACGGAGCGGTGAAGAACAGCTCTGCGCCCTCGGCCATGATGCAGACGTCTGCAGCTGCAGCGCCCAGTGCGCTGGTGCCGCCGCACACGCCCAGAACCACAGCCACCTGCGGGATCACGCCGGAGACCTTTGCGACCTGCGCATTCAGCTTTGCAGCTGCGGTCAGCACGTCCAGACCCTCGGCCAGCTTTGCGCCGACAGAGTTATAGAAGGTGACTACCGGGCAGCCGGTCTGTGCAGCCATTTCCAGAACCTTGATGTTCTTCTCAACGTCCTTTACGGTAACGGCTTCGCCGTTCTGGTAAACAGCGTAAGCCTGCTGACCTGCCGCATAGCCGCAGG
>ERZ1034998.2084-NODE-2084-length-11237-cov-4.069755_pt1 | contig 11237 bp, 7 predicted proteins | sample MGYA00520621_ERZ1034998 | MGnify/ENA primary metagenome ERZ1034998 (study PRJEB33766, sample SAMN09781748) | gut metagenome | biome: gut microbiome | host: Homo sapiens | place: Madagascar | study: EMG produced TPA metagenomics assembly of the PRJNA485056 data...
CGCCAAAGTGATATTCATTATTTATATAGATTTCGTATAAATTAACAGCGGGTATGTTTCACGTACCTCGGGCAGCCCCCGATGCGCTTGCCTTTATGGGCTTTGGGGCGCTGGAGGCACGATGTTTCACTACAGGAACCAAGCTCACGGCGTCAGAGCGGAAAACGCACTAAATATCAACCATTTACGCAACCACAATAGCCACCCCGGCAGCAACCGCCGCCATTTCAGCGAAAACAGTTGATAATCTGATGGTTGCAGAAATGACAAAAACAAGTAAGAAAAGATAAATTTGCATATCTCGTTTTTTTTTCCGAAATTTGCAGAACTGCAATTAGCAAGCGAGCATACAATGATAAGTCATCTACTTGCCGTGAATCTAATAGCGTGATGATGAATAAAAGATAATTGCTAAACTTAGAGAGACTACAAGATTATTCCGCAGATGAAAGTGACTCCTGACGCCCGTTGGGAAGAGGTTCTTGCGCTGATAAGCGACAGTGTAACCCCCCAGCAATATGCTACGTGGTTCAAACCGTTGGTCTTCCTCCATTACAAGGAGGCAGAACGGACGGTTACTATCCAAGTGGCAAGTCGCTATGTCTGTGAATATCTCGAAGGCAATTATGTAGAACTTTTCCGCCATGTGCTGCGCCAGGTCTTTGGTGAGCATACACAGTTGCAATACTTTGTGGCAAAGTCGCAGGACAATGAGATAGGCGAACCGCCGATGATGCAGTCGGAGATGCAGGCTGCCCCAGCCCGCCAGCCCCAACGCCAGCGCATGGTGCAGCCTCAGCGCGGCGAAGCGCAGGGGCCTCAGCGACTCGATCCAAGGCTCAACCCGCGGCAGACGTTCGACAACTACATCGAGGGAGCCAGCAACAAGCTGCCCCGGTCGGTAGGACAGTCGATAGCCGAGCACCCCAACAACAGCAAGTTCAACCCTATGTTTATCTACGGTCCCCCGGGCTGTGGAAAAACCCACCTCATCAATGCCATCGGCGTACACGTGTGCAACAAATACCCCGAGAAGCGAGTGCTCTATGTGAGCGCACGACTCTTTGAGGTACAGTACACCAATGCCGTGATGCGCAAGACCATCAACGACTTCATCCTCTTCTACCAGACCATCGATGTGCTCATCGTCGACGACGTACAGGAGTGGGAGGGCAAGCCTGGCACCCAGAACACCTTCTTCCACATCTTCAACCACCTCTTCATGAACGGCCGACGCATCATCCTTGCCAGCGACCGCTCGCCGGTAGAACTCAAGGATATGAACGACCGTCTGCTCTCCCGATTCTCGTGCGGCCTGATAGCCGAGCTGGAGAAGCCTAATGAAGAGTTGTGCGTGGACATACTCAAGTCTAAGATCAGACGCGATGCGCTGAGCATCCCCGATGACGTTATCACCTATATCGCCCAGACAGCCAACGGCAGCGTGCGCGACCTGGAAGGCGTCATCAACTCGCTGCTCGCCTACAGCGTGGTCTACTCGTGCCCCATCAACATGCGGCTCGTCGAGCGCATCATACAACGGGCTATCAAGACAGACAACAGTCCGCTCACCGTCGACGACATCCTCGAGAAGGTCTGCAACCACTTCGGAGTGACCCAGAGCGCCATCTACAGCAAGAGCCGCAAGCGCGACTACGTGGTGCCGCGTCAGCTCACCATGTTCTTCACCGCCAAGCTTACCAAGATGCCCGCCTCACGTATAGGCAAGCTCATCGGAGGCCGCGACCACTCCACCGTCATCCACAGTTGCTCGCAGATAGAGAAGCGCATCAAGGTCGACAAGGCCTTCGAAGACGAGGTGATAAGCATCGAGAACTCGTTCAAGTTGAAGAAATAGCCCGCATCGCCCTCCCGTGGCGACGGCAACCCACTACAGACATCCATTCACCCCATCCATATCGATGAAGAGGAAGCACCCATGACTGCAGGTGCTTCCTCTTCTTGTTTCTACCGCCCGCAGCACCACCGCCACCATCTTCGCCACCACCCTGACCACCTCCACATAGCTGGAGGGTATCTTTACCGAGCGGGAGATGACCTTTACAAGGCTGGAGATGACCTTTACGAAGCTGGAGATGACCTTCGGCACGAAAAAAAATATCCGCAACGCCGGGTTGTGGGCATTGCGGATAAGGGTTAATACTATGATGATGATTACTGTCAGCTGCGGTCTTCCGCAGCCTGACTCTCTGCAGCCTGTGTTACAGATGGATGCTCGCACCAGCCATGAGCCACAGTCCGGGCTGACGCACGCCGCCGAGGTCATAGTAGCGGTGAGCGGTCAGATTGTCGGCCTTCAGGTAGAGCTCATATCGGGGCTGGCGCCACAGCAGTTTGGCATCGACCTTGGCATAAGGATGATAGCCGTTCATGCGGTGCTGCCAGCGCATATCCCAACGGGCAGACAGGGCACGCCAGATGCGGTGAGAGAGCGAAGCCGTAAACTTGTCGCGCAGATATTCCAGCGCGTAGAGCGAGCGATAGATAGGCTCGTCAGTAGCATGGCGCTGGTGGATGCGGGCATAGCCGAGAGTGACTGCCGTGATGGGCGACGAGGCTACCCACTCCGTGGGATGGAGAGCCACCTCTACATTATATCCCATATTGGTCAGACGGCCTATGTTCATTGCCTTGTACTTGGTGCTTTCGGCTGTGGCATATACCCAGTCTATCATGTCCTTGCCACGGCTGTAGAAGGCACTCGCGGTGGCCTCTACGCCCTGTGTACGGTAGCTCAAACCGGTCTTATAGGTATCATTGCGCTCGGGTCTGAGCGTGCGGTCGCCCTGCTGCACGCTGTTGGCGGTGTAGAGGTCGGTGTAGGTAGGCATGCGCAGCGCCTTGTTCCATGATGCAAACAGTTTCCACGCGTCTGAAGGACGATAACTCAGGTCAATACCGGGATAGAAGCGCATACGGCTGTCAAGTCCGCTGTTACGGTTGGCCAACACGCCGGCAGAGAGGGTAAATCCACCCAAGATGACGTTGTGCTCGGCAAAGAAGCTGGCATTGGTGCGGCTGCCCTTATGGTCGTACTTGCGGTCGCTGCCATGGATGTTCTCCCAGTCGCGCTCTCCCATCAGTTCGCCATAAGCTGTACTCAGAATATGTTCGTGTCGCAGGTCGGCACCCACAGCCGTCTTGCCTAAGAGCCAACTCATGTGGGCGTTGACCGAAGCTCCCATCACGTCAAGGTTGTGATAGTTCTCTCCGGCCTGAGCCCCAGTCTTGCCGTGGATAAGCTGGTAGTGGTCGATGAACTTGTTGTAATACACCGTGGGCTTGATTTCCAGGTCGCGATATACGTTCTTGATTGTCGCGCCCAACGATGTCACCAGATGAGTGGTCTTCTCCCATTGGTCATTGTACTTTGCCGAGTAGAAAGTGCTGGCTCCATAGTCTTGCTGACTCACTCCGAGCTGGAAATCCAGGTCGGCATGGCGCGTACTCATACGGGCGTCGGCAAAGACATGACCCTTGTCGAAGTCGCTGTTGGTCGTACCGCCGTCGGAGCGCATATAGCCCGCGCTGACATGCGTCTTGACCTTGCCACCGAGCGTCACGCGGGCGTCGCCACCTACGGTGCCAAACGAACCGGCCTGGAGGTTCAGGTCGAGACCCTTGCCCTCGTTGCGGCGCGTCACGATGTTGATGGCACCGCTGAAAGCAGACGTACCAAACACACGTGCAGCGGCACCCTCGAGAACCTCGATGCGCTCAATGTCGGAAAGAGAAACAGGGAAATCGGTGGCGTTGTGACCCGTCTGTGGGTTGGAAATGTTGACGCCATTCAGGAGAATGGTAATCTGGTCAAACGTACCGCCGTTGATTGAGATGTCCGTCTGTACACCAAAGCCACCGCGCTGACGGACATCCACGCCCGTGGCTAATTTCAACACATCGTTGACAGTCTCTACCGCCGCACGATGAATATCGTCGGCCGTGATGACCTTCACGATCTTGGCCGACTGCAAAGCGGTCAGCGGAGCCCGAGAGCCGGTCACTACCACCTCGTCGAGCTTCATCTCCTTGCGGCTCAGCGTGTCGGCAGTTGCCTCGACGCTTGTGGTCAGCGCTCCCGCCTTGGCGTGGCTGAGGGTAGGTACCGTCAGCACTCCCACCAGTACCACGCGGCCCAGACAAGCAAAGAGCGAGTAGCCCTTGTTTGAGAACCGCTTGAAACGCAGGGATGATTGTGAATTAAATATACTTTGTTTCATATCGGGTGCAAAGGTAGCGAAAACCGAGAGAAGAACAAAATGAATTTTTTCATTTTTTATTCCGAGGTGCAGTCTACCTTCACGATGACAGGAGTGAAAACGACGACAACAGAAACAAGAACCAGCAGTTTTCCGTCACTTATCATCACCAGAAAGCAGCCATCCGCCACCGCCCTTTCCACCAACAGAAAACCCAAGATGACGCCTCGCTGCGGGGCAGTCATCTTGGGTTGCGTGCTATCTGTTACGCGGTCAGTCTACGCGTACATTATCTATAATATACATAGCCGGAGCTATGCGCTCATCACAACCGGGCTGCGGCGGACACTTCTCCTGGTTGGGGGTGTTGCGGTTGGGCAGGTCGCGATACTCGCCGGTGCGCAGACTCAGTCGTTCGGGGTGCTGGGCACTGTGCATGGCCAGCAACTTATGACCCTGCACCTCTACCACGCCATCGACGATGCGGATATTGAGGCTGAGCCATTCGCCCTGCTTATAGCTGCCCACAGCCTCGCCATTGGCCACCACCTTGCCACCATGCAGACTCACGCAGACGATGCGCACACCGTGGCGGTCGGTCACGTCGACCTCAAATGGGTCATCGTTCTCGGCAGCCACCTGCACATCGAGACTGATACTGGTCTTGGCCTTGGCCTCAAAGACACGGATGGCGCGGGCGTAGTCGTAGCGGTCTGAGTCGGTGAGACAGAGCTGATGGCTGTCGTTGACATAGACATCGGCCCAGCGCGGGCGGTAGATATTCCAGTCGGTCACAGCACCGTGGGGCTTGATGTTGTCAAAGTTGTCATTGACCGGACCCGTCCACTTGGTACGGATGGGGGTGGGCACACGAGCCACCCACACATCCTCTTTGTTCACCGTGTAGGCGAGCCACATGTCGTTGCCCGGGGGAGTAGCCTCGCCCTCGGTGATGCCACGCACGTAGCAGGGGCCGAAGTCCTTGTTCTCACCCATGAACCTTCTGGGCGGCACCTCGCCATGCACCACGCACATCGAGTCGTAGGTGATGCCGTCGTCGCTGCTGATGGCGATGAGCGGATAGCGATAGGGCTGGGTCTCTATAGGGTTGTAGCAGATGGCATAACGCCCGTCGGGCGTGCGCTGACCCCACTGCTTGCCGCCAGCCATGATGAGCGACGGGATGCGCACGGGAGTGCTCCAGGTCTTGCCGTCGTCGGGAGAGAGGGCGGCATACGACCATTTCCACAGCGCCACGGTCTTGTCGTCCTTACGGTGGTAGTAAGAGGTGGCCTGCACGCGGTTGATGGAGTCCTTGAGATTGTAGAACCCGTCGAGTCCGCGGTCTTCGTCTATCCACTGCAGCGTCTTGAGCTTGTCGCCGAGCAGCGCCTGGCAAGCCTCGCGGAAGCCCTTGTCCTTGCTCTTGGTGTAGAAGGGATAGGCGGTGTTGGTCTCATTCCACTGGGCGTGAGACGAGTAGCGGATGAAGTAAATGGGACCCATCGTGCCGTCGGCCTTGATTTCTCGCGCCACGCGCCCTATGCCTCCCTCCTTGAAGGGGTTGTAGCTGTGACCGTAGAATGCCACCACGAGCAGCCGACCGTTGGGTGCAGTGTAGAAACCCATGCGCTGGTGCATGATGTAACCATAGTAAGGCTTGGGGATGGTCACGCCCTTGGGAGCCTGATAAGGGGGAAAAGCCACAAAGGGCTTGCTCCAGTGGCGGCCGTCGTCAGAGGTAACGAGCAGGGTCTGGCCGGGCGGCTGCTGCTCGTCGACAGGGTTGGAGAGGTATTCCAGGTAGAACTTGCCGTGCCAGTAGGTGATGTTGGCAGCGTGGTTGTAGGTCCAGCCATAACCGTCGGCCTCGTCGGGATGACTGCGGTTGGCGCGCATCACCTGTACATTCTCAGCGCCGATGGCATAGGCAAGTCCGCCATCGTGCAGGCGGGGATTGCATATCTCTCCGCCGATATAGCTCACCGGCTCGCGCTCAGAGCCGGTCTGCGCCGATGCCACTGTGGTCATGAGCGCAAACAAAGGGATAAAAAATTGTCTCATCATAATCGTTGGTCTGATTTGATGAGACAAATTTACAAAATTTATGTGAGTCTGCGGCCTTGCCGCAGCTTCTTTTTCAATGTCTATGATGCACTTTTAGCCATCTCGCGCTTCCATCTGAAGTAGCCTGCCACGGCTATGACGACATAGAGACCGTAGAGGCTCGCCTTGAAGGGTATGTCCTTGTAGAAGTAGAGCCCGCAGGTGACCACATCGACCGCTATCCAGATGAGCCATTGCTCCAGATACTTGCGCGCAAGGGCCCAGATGCCCACAATACTCAGCGCTGTGGTGAAGCTGTCGGCCACGGGCACGCGGGAGTCGGTGTGGTAGGCCAGCAGATAGTAGATGACACCCCAGATAGTGAGCGTGAGCAGAGTCCAGGGCAGGATGAGCCGGCGCTCGAAGTGGGTGATGGGCTTGTCGGCCTTCTTCTCCGCCGCGCCGCGATGACCGCGCGTCCAGGTATAGAAACCATAGCACGTCATGCAGATATAGTAGAACTCCATGCCGCAGTCGGCATAGAGTCCTTTTTCGTAGTAGAGCACCACGCCCAGCGCCTGCATCACAAAGCCCACGGGCCACAGCCATACCGAAGCCCGATACTCGAACAGGATGTAGGCCAAGCCCAGCAGGGTGGTCGTGATGTCAAGCCAGTGGTCGATGATGAATGTCTCCATCGCTGTCGTCGGTTAGAAGCGCAGTGTCACCGTACCCATCATCGTGAAGCCTGCCATAGGCATATAGCCCAGCTGGGTGTAGGGCTTGTCGGTGGTGTACATGCCATAGCCGATGGCGTTGTATACCCAACCGCCGGCAGCGTAGTGGCGGTTGAAGATGTTGTAGAGGTTCAGACCCAGAACGGCTTCCTTCACGCCTGCCACCTTCTTGAAGGTGTAGTTCATGTTGACATTGGTCTGCGAGTAGCAGGGGAGCGAACGCAGAGCGGTGGCGGTATTGTCGAGATACTGACGGCTTACGAAGTTGGTGTGCCATACAGCCTCGAAGGCCTTGTGGTGAACATTGATGAAACCGTTAAGGATGGTAGATGGCGAGAATGCCAAGGTCGATTTGTCATAGTGCACCTTACCTGGCTTGGTCTCGTCATCCAAGTTCTCGTAGTACTGGTCAAAGTTCTTCAGACGGTTGGCTGAGAAGGCGGCGTTACCAGCCACGGTGAGCCATGACAGAGGGCTGTAGTCGGCGGTGAGCTCGACACCCATGCGGTAGCTCTTGTCGATGTTGGTGGTGAGGTTTTCACCGATATCGCTCTGGGCACCGGTCTGCACAAACTGGTCCTTGTAGTCCATATAGTAGAGGTTTACGCCGGCGTTCCAGTCATGGGCTGAGTAGCTGTAACCCAACTCAAAGTCGAGCAGGTGCTCGGCATCGGGAGAGCCGTAGCTGCCGTTATCGGTGAAGTTGTTGCGCTCGGGCTCACGGCTGGCATAGGCTACAGAGAAGTAAGCCTTGTGACCATCCTGGTGGAAGGTGATACCGGCCTTGGGGTTCACGAAGTTGTACTGCTCGTCGATGTTGAGCATCTGGTTCTTGTAGGTGCCGTCAGCCTGCTCGTAGAACTTGTCGTTCTTGCCATCGGTCTTGTAGCCTACGTGGCGGTACTGTACATCGCCAAAGATATCCCAAGCCGCATTGAGGTGCAGCGTAGCCTTGACGAAGGCTGAATAGTCGTTTTTGCGTGCATCCGAGTCGTAATACTGGTAGTCGCCGTTGGCACGGAACTGGGCGTTGGCGCCCTCGTTGGCAATATAGGTGAGGTAGCCGAAGTGGCCGCTGCGGAACTGCTGCAGGTTGACACCGCCGAGCACATCCCAGCTGTCGTCCTTGTAGTTGGCATTGTACACCAGACCATAGGTGTGCTGGGTGAGGCCCTTCTTGCGGATAAAGTCAGAACGCTTCACAAAGTTGCCCTCGTTGTCATAGTAGGTGAGACCAAACTTCTTGAACTTGTTGTTGGGGCGGAACTCGGCATAGTAGCCATAACCATAGGTATAGTGCAGGGCTACGTTGTGGCTCCAGTGGGCTGAGGGCTGGAAGGCAGCCGACAGGATGTTGTGGTTCTGATAGAAGTTGTCGGTGGTCTTGTCCCAGTACTTGCCGTTGTTGAGCTTGTAGCGATAGGTCTGGTAGTTGCCGTTGGCATCCTTGGGGAAAGTATAGTTATCGTCGTCGAAGACCAGCCCCTCGTAGAGCGAGTTGTAACGACCCAAGCCCTTCTTGTAGAGGTCTTTGTAGGTATACATGCCGTCGGCTACGAGAGTGGCGTCGTCGTTACCGCCGGTGATACCGCTCCAGGCCTGGCCGGTCTTCTCAAAGTTGCCCACATTCTTGTAGCTGAGGGTAAACTTGTCGCCATAGTAGGTCACGGCACCCAGGTACGACCCCTGTCTTCCGGCTGTGCCATGCAGAAATCCGTCGGTGCTGCTCTCATGATAGGCGCCGTTGAAGACCACGTGGTCCCAGAGCAGGCCCGAAGAGAAGTTGAAGCCCACGTTGTAGGAGTTGTAGGTGCCGAAACCGCCGTTGACCTCGAGCTGGGGCTTCAGACTGGGAGCGGCAGTGGCGAGCGAGATGGTACCACCGAAGGCACCGTCGCCGTTGGTAGAGGTACCGATACCGCGCTGGATCTGGGCTGAGCCCATGAGAGCGGCATAAGAGTTCATGTTGGCCCAGAAGACGCACTGGTCCTCGGGAGAGTTGAGGGCTACACCGTCGAGAGTCACGTTGATACGGCTGTCGGCAGCGCCACGGATGCGGATGTGGCTGGTACCGATGCCAGTACCGTTCTCACTCCAAGCCACTACGCCGGGAGTGTTGGCGAAGAGGAAGGGCAGCTCTCTGCCGGTCTTGCCAAAGCTCTGGAGCTCTGATTTCTTGAAGTTAGCTACTGCGAAGGGTGCGTTCTGCTGAGCGCGCACACCTTTGACTACCACCTCCTGCAGATTGATCATCTTCAGAGAGTCGGCAGTCTGCGCAATGGCGCCGGCTGTGCACAAGCATACGGCCACCATGCAAACAATCTTTTTCATTTTCATTCTGTTTTATAAAAACACATCAAGGGGACGTCTTCCCTGCGTCGGCATTACCCGTTTCAGGTTCAGTGGGTATAATCTCAGCCTGGGCAAGGGCCCAAGCACCCCTTAGAATACGCCTTGTATTCCGAGTGCAAAGTTAGTAAAAGACGCAGACGTGGCAAAATATTTTCATAGAAATCACATTCTCGAGGGCCATAATCAGCGATGCGACCACGGAGAGAGCCCCGCGGAAGTCCGTAGAAACCACGGCATCCGGGCAGTTGCGCTCCGCCACTACTCTGCTTGCTCCCGTCACTACCCTATTCGCTCCCACCACTACCCTGCTCACTTCCACCACAACCCTGCTCGCTCCCGCCACGACCCTACTTGTTCCCGCCACTACCCTACTTGCTCCCGCCACTACCCTATTCACTCCCGCCACAACCCTGCTTATGGAAAACACCCCAGCCATCATCTTCGCGATAAAGTCAAAGCACGATAGGAGTAATTCGTGATTGGCAACCGGCGTTTCAGCCCACGCAACAATTATTTCCAACCACGCATCACGCTTTTTCGCCCCTTGCAGCATCTTGCGCGTCGTTGCCAGAACTGCCCGCGCCGTCGAGGCAATAAAAAAGGCAATTGGCAGACCTCGCGCAGCGGTCTGCCAATTGCCTATATTTAATAAGGTGTCGTCTGTGGTGGCTGTGCCCGAGGCGCAGCGGGGCTCTACTTGTCCTTCTTGCCGAAGAGCGAGAAGTGGACGTAGCGCTTGGGATGCTCGCGCAGATTGTTGAGCAGCGTGTCGGCGCTCACGAGCGTCTTGTTGAGGTTCAGATAGAGCTGGCGGTCGTTGAGCAGCAGTCCGAGGGTGCCCTCGTTGCTGTTGAGCTTGGCGGTAAACTGCTCCATATTGGCTACGGTCTGGTCGACCTTGGCCATGGTGCCAGCCACATCCACTGCAGCCAGATTGCCGGTGAGTCGCTCGGTATTGTCGAGCACTCCGTTGGCCTTGGCCATCATGCCGGGCACGTTGCGATTGAGGGTACCCAACAGGGTGTTGAGCTCGCGGGTCGAGGTGTTGAGGTTGGCGGTGATGCCTTCGACATTGTGCAGCGAGTTGGCCACTGCGGGGTCGGCGAGGAGCGTGTTGAGACTCGCCATGATAGAGTCGAGCTTGGGCAACATCTGTCCGATGGTGGGGGCGAGCTCTGCCACGGTGTCCATCAGGCCTCCGTTGACTCTGCCGGTGATGGTGTCGCCGGGGTGTACGGTGGCGGTCGCGTCGTGACCGAGCAGGAGATTGACCTTGAGGTTGCCCATCATGTCGCTCTCTATCTCGGCGGTGGTGCCGGCAGGGATGACGAGCTGGCGGTCGGTGCCGAAGCCCACGATGACACTGCCGCCATGGGCATAGTCGAAATCGATGGTCTTGACTGTACCCACCTGGTAGCCGTTGACAAAGATGGGATTGGAGGCGGTAAGTCCGCTGATGTTGTCAAACTTGGCAAAGTATACGTTGTCGTTGGAGAAGAGGCTCTTGCCCTTCAGAAAATTCATGCCGAAAAAGAGCAGAACGATGCTCACGACGGCTGCTAATGCTATCCTTACTTCTTTGGTGAAAAAACTCATTGCCGTTGTTGTATTAATTAGGATTTTACTTGTTACTCTTAAATTCGCGGATGGCCTGACCCACATTCATCTTCTGCCCGCCCTTGAAAGCCACGATAAAGGCTTCGGGGAAGCGGTCAAGGATGGACTTGCGCAGACGGGAAATCTCGTTGTAGTCGGTCGAGGCGCCATAGGTGTACTTGTACCATTCTCCCTCCTGATAGCAGTCCACTGGGGCAAGGCCCTTGAAGTGCTTGTCGCCCGCCTTGACGAAGGCTGAGCTGGAGAGTATCTGCACCTTGAAGAC
>ERZ1034998.2088-NODE-2088-length-11230-cov-143.926353_pt1 | contig 11230 bp, 20 predicted proteins | sample MGYA00520621_ERZ1034998 | MGnify/ENA primary metagenome ERZ1034998 (study PRJEB33766, sample SAMN09781748) | gut metagenome | biome: gut microbiome | host: Homo sapiens | place: Madagascar | study: EMG produced TPA metagenomics assembly of the PRJNA485056 data...
GGATATTCCTCTGATTGATGCCGAGTGGTTTATGGATGATTACTGGCATTTCTATTATCTTTCTCCTTTCGGTGACATTCTGAGAGAGGGCGAGACTCCTTATGCTCATGGTGAGCATCCATACTGCTTCAAGTTCTATCCGTTTATTGATGGCGAGATTCACAGCTTCGTGGAAGATGTGATAGACCAGCAGAGATACGTGAACAGACTTATCACGATGTACGACTTCATTATGAGGGCGAGTGCCAAGGGTGTGCTGCTCTGTCCTGAGGATTGTCTGCCGGATGATATGAGCTGGGATGATTTCTGCGATGAGTGGAGTAGATTTAACGGAGTGGTAAGATATAAGCCTAACAATAGCGGGCAGGTTCCTCAGCAAGTAGCCAACAACTCTACGAATATCGGTATCGGTGATTTGCTTAACTACCAGTTGAAGTTCTTTGAGGATATTTCGGGTGTGAATGGTGCGTTGCAGGGTAAACCAGGAGTGTCGGGTACGAGCGGTTCACTCTATGCCCAGCAGACACAGAATGCTACGATGTCGCTGCTTGACATCTTGGAGAGTTTCAGCCAGTTTATCATTGATGGTGCTTACAAGACGGTGAAGAATATGCAGCAGTACTATGATGTGGCTCGCAACTTCAACATCGTGGGCAGGGCAGGACAGATTGTGCGCTATGACCCGAAGAAGATTCGTGATGTAGAGTTTGATATTAATATCACTGAGAGTACGGCTACTCCTGTATATCGTCAGATGGCAAACGACTTCCTGATGCAGTTGTGGCAAGCTCAGGCTATCACCTTGGAGCAGTTGTTGCAGGTAGGTGATTTCCCATTCGGTGATGAACTGCTGCAGTCGGTATCATCCCAGCAGGAAGCAATCAAGAATGGCGAGACTCCACAAGGATTCTCCCCTCAACTGCAAGCGCAAGTGGATCAGGCATCCCAGAGCAATCCGAAGGCTCAGGTGATGCTGCAGCAGATGATGAGCGGTCAGGGTGTGCAGCCTAGCGATCAGTATGCACCGCTTTCGGCATAGTGTTTAATGTTTAATGTTAAGATATGATAGCAGACAAGGAAAACGACAAGAAATGGTATGGCAATGGCAAGGACAATGCCGACCAAGGCAGCAATGCCAACAAGGGTGTTGCTACGGAGACCAAAGGCAGGGAAGACAATCCCGACCTATACGAGAATGACGTACTCGGCAAGGTGGCGAAGCGCAAGAAGAACGACATCTGGTCGAGGGGTGGTGAGAAAAGAACTAAATTCAAGGACGAATAAAGAAGGGAGGTGTTTTATCGTAACTGTATTCTTCTGATATTCAGACGGCTACAGAAATCTTTGGGAGTTTATGGTGCTCAGCGTAAGATATATGTATCTTTGCAGCATCATAAACTCTTAATTTTTATATATTATGGATTTTGTAGATTTCGTTGATAAGTATCAGCAGGATATGACTCCTGAACAGATGTTGAGTATAGCCAAGGCTATGGGTAAGTATCTCTCATATAAGTTGAGCGATGTAGAGGTACATCATCTTTGTGCGATGGTGTATGGTGTATTGAGTGAAGGGCATTTTGACAAGCACTTTGCTGATGATGCCATCAAGAAGATGTGGTACGAGGATGAGGATGGAACCAAGCACATGGCTCCTTTCTTTACGGACGAGGAGATAAAGAAAGCCTTTGACCAGCATAAGGATGATATTTCCGACTACAACATCTTTGACTTGGCAGTTACGATGAATCTGCTCAGAAGCGACCATCACAAGCTGCTGAAACAATATAGCAAGGATGAGGAGGAATTGAAGGAAATGGTGGTGATGATGGCTATTGAATACCTTCAAGACCCTGACTGCTTGCATCCTACAAGCAAGATATGGCACAACATTAACGGATAAGATAATAGTTACGGGAACATATCTTATCTTTGCATATTATTAATAATATATAAAGATAAGATATGACTCCAAACGTGCGTGAAGGATTGCAATATGGTGCAGCTATTGGAATGTTAGCGAGTGGTGTTGTCCTCACCTTCCTATCATTCTTTCTCAATAATTATGTAGTTTCGGATGGTGTACTCTGGTACGTCAGCCAGACGTTGGTTTACTCTGGAGCGATATTCGGGGTAAACGTTTATTTTAAGACTAAGTTGGGCAACTTTGAGAGTATGGTGAAGAACGAACTCGCAAATATGCAGAAACAACAAGTGAAGGAGGGTAAGTAACTATGAAGGTAACAAGAGAACAGATTTTAGAGATTATGCCGAATGCCAAGGATAAGGTGGATGCTTTCCTGCCTTACATCAACGGCTATGCCGAGGTTTTCCATATTGATACACCGAAGCGAATGGCGCATTTCTTGGCTCAGATAGCCCACGAAACCAGCGAGCTGAGATATACCAAGGAGGTGGGAAACAAGGCTTACTTCCACAAGTATGATGAGGGCAAGTTGAAGAATATGCTCGGCAACCTGAAAGATGGCGATGGCTACAAGTATAGGGGCAGGGGCTTGATTCAGATTACGGGCAGAGCCAACTATCAGGCTTACCAGAAGAGCAAGTACTGCCGAGGTGACATCATGGAGCATCCCGAACTACTGGAGCAGCCATTGGGCGCAACCAAGAGTGCGATGTGGTGGTGGTGGAAGCACGGCTTGAATGAGCTGGCTGATAGTGATAGCTTCCTAGCAATCACCAAGACTATCAATGGCGGCACATACGGCTTGGAGCACAGACGAACATTCTTGAAGAGAGCAAAGGCTGCATTAAAAGTATAGGCTTATGAAGAAGTGGTATGATTCAGATGTATGGCAGTTGCTGATCTACATTTTAGCTATGCTGCTGGTAGCATTTCTTATGTCGGGATGTAAGACTTCCTACGTCCCGACGGAGAAATTCGTATATCGTGACGTAGTAAAATGCGATACCCTGCACACTTCTGACAGCATTTTCGTGCATGATTCGGTATCAAGTTCACAGAAGGGAGATACCCTTTTCGTTGACCGATGGCACAAGAAGGTGGTTATGAAGACCCAGTATAAGGTAAGGGTGGATTCCTTCATCCGAAGAGACTCCATCCCAGTACCCTATCCAGTAGAGAAACAGCTCTCCAAGTGGGAGCAGTTTCAGTTGAAGTATGCGATGGGAGCGATGTGCGCCCTGCTCATCATTTTAGGTTTAATCATCTATAGGAAACATAAGAATGGCAAATTTATCAATTTCAATCACAAAAAGTTGCATCTATGAGGAGGTGGCGAAGACTACTGCCTATCTGGGTGCAAAGAATAAGCTGGATGATGGCAAGTCTGCCTTCGACCAGATATTTGTTACAGATGCCGACTTGGCGATGATAGAGCGATTCTATAATGAATCGAAGGATGCGCTGCTCAATCTCCTGAAAAGATTCATGCCCACCATCGGCTCTTCTACTGATGGCAATATCAACTGGACTCTGAGTATGCCTAGCCGGTTCGATACCAATATGAGCGGTTCCATCACTTCATCCGCCACCTCGTTCATCGTGAACAGCATCGTTGCCAAATGGTGCGAGATTACGGCTAACGACAAGGTGAAGGAGTATGCCGATAATGCGTCTGCTCTGCTGCTCGACATCAAGGATAAGGTGTTCAACAAGACCAAGCCAACACGAACTAAAATATAAAATATAGAAGTATGCCAAGAAAGAATTTAACTATCACGTTGTATATGAGTGAACTCATCTACGACTTTCAGAACAAAGCGTTCCTGACAGGACGGAGCCGAAGAGCTGCGGATATGGATGCTGAGGCTGCCAGCAATATTCAGGCTAGCGATGATGATGAAGATAAGAATCAGGCATTGCGAAGCATTCAGAATGCCTATAGCCAGTTGTTGGTAGAGTTGAGTGAGGCTATTGAGAAAGGTTCCGGCACTACGGCTTCCAACAAGCTGATCAGCGATACCGACAACATCATCATCAAGCTTTCGCTTCCATCCAATTATTCGCTGGGCTTGAAGGATGCGCTGACCAGTTCCATCCACGACTATATCATCAACAAGGCACTGATGGATTGGTTCACCATTACCAATCCTAATGAAGTGAAGGTGTATAGCGAACTGGCGGTTGAGTCATTGAGAAACTTGCACGAAACGTTCAACAGACGTGAGCGACCTAGCCGGACAGCTCCTAGCGCATAGAGGGGAGGTGCAGCATGAAGACTTGCAACAAGGGTCACAAGGTGATGATAGAACTGCAGAAGAGCGAGCTGATCTACGACATTAGAAATACGGCTTACACTTATGCGGATTCGATTAGGAGTGGGGTAGCAGATTCCCACCTCATCCATAATATCTATGATGTGGCAGAGGATGGCAATCGGGATAAGCTGGCGAGAATCTTGGATTCCACCATAGAGGATTGCAGGGAAGTGCTCTACCGATTCACCAAGATGGAAATGCTGGGAAGCGGCTTTGATTCCAATGAGTGGGAGGAGTGTATCGGTTCTCCTACCAATGAGGAGGAAGCTTACTATCTGGCTCTGAGAATGCCAAAAGGATTCTCTTCTACAAGTGTGCATACCATGACCGTGTATATTCACGACTATATCGTTAATCAGGCATTATACGAATGGTTGATGGTGGTCTATCCCGAAGGTGCAGACAGATTCTGGGAACTGGCGGAAGAGAAGAAGGAAAAAATAAAGAATGCAAGCAATCGCTCTGCGGTAAGGGCAAGGATCAGGCTTCATCCTTTCTAGACTTATGGTTAACGAAAAAGCAAGGGCAGCTATCTTCACAGACAGCTGCCCTTATTAATTTTAAAATTATGTATATGAAAAAACTTATCTAAGCTTATTTTGCAGTCGGGCAACAAACTCAGTTCCTACGCTATGAATGGATTCATCGTAGCTGAGACTGCCCATTACTGCAAAGCGGAAATACTTGTAAGGTGATCCTGCCATACCAGCAAGAAGCTGGTTGACGGAAGAATGGATGTAGAACCAGTTGAAAAGGTCGTTGCTTCCATAGAGCACCATACCCACCTTACCTTTTGCAGCGTTGCGGAAATAACCACGGATGATGCTCTTGAACATCGTCTTGTGGATATTCTCCTGACCGAGAGTCAACGGACGTGTACAGAAGAAATAGGAAACGCTTCCCGATGGCTCCTTGACATATACATCAACAATCTTTCCGCTCTGATTGATGGCATAAGACTCAGGGTAGGAGTTGACGGTAGAACGGAACACGTTGTGCATCGTTCCCCATATCCTGCTCTTCAAGGAATACACATACGCATAGGTGTAGTCGGGTCTGAACACGATGATGCGGTTATCGTAATAATCATAGATCAGACTCGCCTTCTGCAGGAATGTTCTGAATCGGATATATTGGGTATCAGATTCAGGAATGCCCCCAAGGGCAAGCAGTTTCTTCTGATAGTCGTTTTTGAATATCTGGGTGAAGACGAACGGATAACCATCAAGAACATCTGTGATACACTCGGAATCCCTGCCTCGCTGCATCATGATACCTCGTTCCGTAGGGAACAGAATGGCATCATCAATCTGCAAGATACCCTTAGGGTTGGAGCAAATATCTCTGTTGGCTGGCTGTCGGGCATCGTAGGTTCCTTCCTGATTGGTCATTAACACCCATACTCCTTCATCGGTGAAAGCATAGAGAGGGGCTTCACCAAACTGACCCTCGCTGATTGGTCGGGTATTGGCGGCAAGCGCATTGATAATGGATGATCCAACCTGAACCGAGTTCTTGGCAGGGAACACCATCGGATTCTCGGCTTCGCTGACCTTGACTACATTAGGCTGCTGAGAGACATACTTCTGATTGTCGGTCTTGCTTAATGCAACATTATACTCAGCTTTCGTAATCTCGGTGAAGTCTCCCGTATCAATCGGTGTAGAATCCCAAGTATATCCAGAAGGGATAATGGCTCCGCTTCCGCTACCAAAGCTTCCTCCACTGGTTTCGCTTGCTTTAGTGCTGCCACCACCAAAGTCTTCACCAGAAGAACTGCTCTTGATGAGCTTATGGCGATATACTTGCATAAAGGCAGGAAGTCCGGCATCATCGTGGTAACGGTACATATAATCAGACAACTCTGGATTTTCTGTTTCTGTTGGTGCATCTGTTCTTCCTCCAAATCCCTCGTTGTTCAAAGTATTTGAAGTCTGTCTATCTGCTGCAACTGGTGTCGAGCGGTTCTTACTGATGTTGATATAGTAAGACATTCCGAACGTCTCGGAAGGTTTCAGCTTAACTTTCTTGGAGTAGTATTTGCTGTACTTAGGGAGATAGAAGTAAATGGTCATAGCCGTAGCAAGAGTGCTAGGATATGCCAAGATTGGGCTGAGAGGGTATTGCAGCTTGCCCTTGTAGTAAATATCTCTCTTGATACTGTTCTCGCTGATACTGACCTGATATACTGCATCACAGATGTAAACGGTAGAGAGTGCATTATTGGGGGCAAGATCAGTGTACTCATTCAGGTACATCTGATTATTCGAGATTTTCCGGCTGGAGAAAATATTCGTATCGAAAGCATTGAAGATAGTCTTCTTCACGTTTCCGATATGCAAGCGGTTGTTGTATGTAATGGAACATTGACCGCCAAATGAGCTTCTCTGAAAGTCTGCAAGAGAAATACTTTCCTCGGTCTCCAATACTCGTTTGAGAGGAATAGCTGTGCCGAATTTATCCTTGCTGATGCTTGTGCTCAGATAGAAAGACTTCTTCTCGAAAGACTGATATACATCTTCCTCTGACAGATATTGAAAAGCATCGCAATTAACTCCTGATGCCATTTTGTCGTTCCAAAGGTAGCACTTATATCGTGATATACCTTTGGTTTGTTTCTCCGTATCAATAAATGATTCCGGCTGGGAAAGATAAACATCTACACCGCTGATGAGGTCTTCAAGATCTTCGGGTATATCCATATTGATAACGATGGAGTGAGTATGAAGGCTTGTGCTAGTACCAACAGCCTTTTTCTCCTGATACCAGATAAACTTGTTGAAAGTCGTTTCTGGTGCAAGAATGAATGGATTTGATATATTGATGTATGATACACCATCATATAGACGGATGGCGATTACACCAAAAACCGTATATTTGAAATACTCCGTGCCATTCTCCTCCAACTGCTTATTGATCAACGCATCCAAAGCATTGAAAATGATGGATGCACCTTTAAGAGAAGTATCTGTTCTATTGGAATAATACTTGTTTGATACAAAAGCGGAATCCCAATCATCACCAAGATTAATGGAAGCATTGCATACCACCGACTTTGTGTTTGAGATAACTGCACTATAGTTAATGGCTGATAAGTCAAAACTAGTGTAATCGCTTCCGTTCCAATAGGCATACTTAGTGTTTTCCTCTCCTACAAAACACAAGATGTTTCCGATGGCACTCACGGCATTGACTTGGAAGCCATTAAGACTGATGGTGTTCTTGGTTCCGTTTCCACCTTTCTCTGTCCAATACCAAGTACTGCCATTACGGATGATGTAGTGGGAGTGAATGGTGTTATTGTGAGTAACCTTGTGAATCAGTTCGATGCTGGCTCCATCAGGTATGGTGATGGCAGAATCAACCACCACTGGCTGGTGGATAGGGTGGAGTGCTCCATCCTCGTTGATGAGGTTCAGGCAAGTTCCCAACTCACCCTCCTGACTTTCGTGGTCGGAAGGTGAGTGGGAAAGACCTTGAAATAATACTTCTTTAATCATATTTGTATTGTTATGGGTTTGGACGGATGATCTCGTAGTACGGCTCACCATTTCTGTTCTTACGAGGAATGCAGGTCAGGCGCACCATCTTGTTGAGTGGGAGATTGTAATCATCAAGGATGGCTGTAACCGATGGACGTTCGCTGCGGAAGCCAATCTTCTTGTGCTCCTGATTGTACTGGAGCGGACAGAGGATAGTCTGAGACTTGCGAAGTTCCTCCCAGTCCTCTCTCAGGCAGAATCCGTATGTTCCTCTGCTGGAGATACGGAAGACGAAGATGGAGCTATCTGTGCGCTCTATCTGCATAATATGGTTGTAGATGCCCTGCGAGAGAGTAACAGAATTGGCTCTACCATCAAGCACTACGAAATTCTTTCGATGCAGGAAACCTTGAATGTTCCGGCACTTGTCTTTAATATAACTGAATATCATTTTGCAAATATACGAAGTTTTGGTTAGAAAAGATTATTATCCGTTTACTTTTGCCTTCTTGAAGGCGAAGTTTGGCATTCTCTGATCTGAGACAACCGCAAGACTGGGTCACTCCTCGGAGCAAATTGCAGGATAGAACAGAAACACCTCTACCACAATCACACTTGCAAATCCAATAAACACCATTCTTACTGGATTTGCCGGAGCGGCAGCAGACATAAAGTCTGCCAAACCGCTTTCCTTTCAGGTCAATCAACTTTCCCATACCTTATTTCTTGCTAAGTTCCTTTGCCTCTTCAAGAGATAATGGTTTGCCGCCAAGAGGAATGCGGAAGTCGAACTTGGAACGGAAGGAGTAGTAGCAGACGAAATCGAAGCTCTCCTTCATTCTCTCGTCAGTGGTGATGTATTTCTGATAAGCGATAACATCCTCTTCTGAGCGATAGATGGTAGAGTTTACGAAGTAGTTGCTGGTTCCCTTATTGGCAATGACTGCGATATAGAACTTCTTGCCAAGGATGCGCTCTGTGATGCGCTGAATAATTGAAATCTTCTTTGTTGTCATGTGTAATATATTATAATGAATGAGTAATATAGTTTCATTGGATGCCGCAAGATACTATGCAATCTTCCTTGTTGATACCTCGGAAGAATTTGCATCGCAGGCAAGCGAGACTGCCCACCATCAGGATTTCCAGCGTGTACTTGCCTTGGATTCCGAAGGGGCAGGGAGTTGTGTATTCGGTATGACCTCCTACAAACTCGTTGACGTTATAATTGTTGTATTTCATATTCGTTTTTTTTAACGTTCACCGATTGAAAACAAATGTTTGTAGTTTTCTCTATAAACAGGAAAGACATGTGTATCTACCTTTCAACATGATTTTGATTCAGGACAGAATCCTCTGTAAATACATTGTGGAACACAAGCAGCAGCAAGATGAGGTTCGATTTTTCTCAACTCTTCAACCACTTGCTTCCATATCTTTCTTGTCTCATAGGATGCCTTGTAGCAGAGTCTCAGTTTGGAGATATTGATGATCTCCTGAGCGTTGAGGGATAGCTGTAAGTTGACCAATTCATCCTGACGCATATCGTGGCGAGATACCTTGGAGCCAGTAATATCCGGTCGGGAGGTTGAGACGAATGGCTGAGCGTGAACGTGGCGAACAAAGTGGTTGCTCACCCAGTATGGTATGCCATACATCTTAATATCGAACTCCAGCAATCTCAGTGGCGAGTGCTCGCTGATAATCATCTGCTTCTTGAACTCATCGCTAGGCTCCTTACCCAGCGGTTCTTTTCGTTGTGTGAACCGAGCAGCATCCACCACTCGCTCCCAATCTGTAACTTTTGTGATTTCTATTTTCATAACTATTATTTTTTAGTTTCTGACCTTTCTTCTACCTGATCCGGCAGCTTTCTCCTTATCCCATTCAGCGATAGCTTCCGACAAATACTTATCCATAGCCTTAGTTAATCTTTCCATAACTATTCGTCTTTACTCGCCTGATCGCCAAGAATCTCCTTGATTTTCTTTTCGATGAACTCATCAGAAGTGAGTTTCTTAATAAGTTCATCTATATCAGGTAACTCTGCATCAACTCCGACTTCCTGATTTTTAGAGGAAACATATTCCTTTAGTGCTTTCATCCAAGAACTATTAGCCATGTCTGCCAATGAATCCTTTTTGATTTCATAGGCTTTCTTTAACTCTCCGTTATCACGGAAATATCTGAGCACTTCCGTCAATGCCAAGACAAAGTTCTTGTCTAGCATCGGGTTACTCTTTGCCTCTTCCAGTTTAAGCATCAGGAAGAGTAATGATGAATATAAATCTGTTTTATACATAGTTACTTACTTTTTAGTTTTTATTTTTATTATCTAAATCTATGAGATAGCAAATAATGATAGAAATAATCATTATTGAAAAGAATGTATAAAAACCTTCATCGTGCAGGTCTGACAAAAACAAAGGACCAGTTTTATATACTTCATAAGTATGCCCTCCTTTCCAAATAAGAGAGAATATGTCTGCTATGAGAACAAGGATAAAAGCAATCCCTATAGTCTTTAATGCTTTCAGTAGAAAGTGCTTTATCTTCTTGAATAATTTTATTTTCATACGCTATTTCTTTTTCCAATATTTACCAATTAAATAACCGATAACTCCGCCCATAAAAGCTATATATAGAATAGCTATGGTAAGAATAACATAAAATCCAACCATAACTATAATTCTTTAAAATACGACTTTATTTTATTCCAAACTTCCTTTGGTGAATAATGAAACATGACGTATATAGCAACAATCCCCAATGCTATTAAGAAAGCTGTCTCTATATCAAATCCTTCTCCTATCGGGTGTATTATATGATATGAGCCATCACTTCCATAAGATATATAACTATCACTCATAACTATTCTTATTTAAGTTCGACTGGCTCATCGTTCCAAGTAAGTTCTCTTCCGATGAGTTTCTTGATAGTTCCTGGAGGGAGTTTTACTATATCTACTGACAATCTCCAGGAATCCACTTGCCAACATCTACACTCTTCGCTTCTTTCAGGTTCTGAAGCATATATATGTTCTTCCCCATCAAAATCAACTGCTACCCATGCCATAACTATATTTTTCTAAGTTTTATCTTTATTGCCTTCAGATTTCTTTCACCTCCATCCCAGAAGCATGAACGTCTATAATAGAAAGGTTGACCTTTAAGCCAAGGGAACTTATCATAAAAAGCCTTCCATTTAGCCTTTCCTGCCTTCAAAGAAGGCACTTCAATACAACTTCTAACATAGCAGCTACCAAAAACTAATGTATTATCACAAACGTTTTTATCCATAACTACTCCTCCAACTCTTTAAGTGCCTTATCTAAATTATTGCGAGCCATTTGAAAGAATCTCATAGAAAACCTATCATCAGGTAATTGTTCTTTGGCTCGATTAATATACTCAATGGCTTTTTCTTTACTCATTACTTATCCTCCTTTGCCTTTTTAAGATAAAATTCTCTCCAATCTTCAAAAGTCCAATCTCTTGTATTATGAG
>ERZ1034998.2091-NODE-2091-length-11226-cov-3.333900_pt1 | contig 11226 bp, 10 predicted proteins | sample MGYA00520621_ERZ1034998 | MGnify/ENA primary metagenome ERZ1034998 (study PRJEB33766, sample SAMN09781748) | gut metagenome | biome: gut microbiome | host: Homo sapiens | place: Madagascar | study: EMG produced TPA metagenomics assembly of the PRJNA485056 data...
AAGTGCACCTAACAAATAATAAGATGCTCTGATCTTCTTGATGTAGTCATAATCAATACTGAAATCTCCGATTGTATTTCCATTGATCTTTACTGTATGTCTGTCAATTCTCTGTACCATTGCACCGATTCCCTCGATTGCCTCCAGCATGACATTAATGTCATTCACATCCGGAAGATTCTCAATCAAAACCGGTTCATCTGCCATGATTGCAGCTGCAAGAATTCCAAGTGCCGCATTCTTAGCTCCGCCGATTTCAACTTCCCCAACCAGCGGATTACCACCCTTAATAATATATTGCTCCATTTTGCACCTCAATTGTCCGATTCTGTATTACTTCCCACAGATCCTGTGTTCAGTAACGATTTATTCTTGTGTCTTTGTCTATACGAAAAGAATTATCTACCTTAATTACAATATAATCCATACATAACTATAACACAAAATCTTTCATTGTGGAATCCCTTTTTTCTATGACGGTAATATTCACGCTTTATTTTGAGAGTAATTCTCAATGGCATCAAGTACATTTTCTATTGTTTCTTCAATCTGACAGCCCTCTTCACTGATTGTCACATCTGCATACTTCTCAAAAAGGACTTTTCGCTCGTCATACAGGTCTTTTAATGTCTGACCGTCCTTCAAAACAACTCCTCTTTTTTGAGGATTCCTGATTCTTCTCTTTATTGTCTGATAAGAAGCATGAAGATATACAACAATTCCGATTTCTTTGAAATGTTTCATTGCTTCCTCGCAATAGACAACACTTCCGCCCGGAGAAATAACCGCATTTTCTGCTTTTATATCACGATTTACCTGATTTTCGATTTTTAAAAACCCATCATCACCGACTTCTGCTATGATTTCACGCAGAAGCTTTCCTTCTTGTTCCTGAATCAGAAGATCTGAATCTATGAAACCTTTTCCAAGTCTTTTTGCTACTACAATACCAACTGTACTTTTTCCGACAGCCGGCATACCGATAAATATAAGATTACTTTTCATCTGTATCTGTTCCCTTCTTCTGAATCCGTTTCTTTCGTTGTAATCTGAATGATTATATCACAGATTTTCCCGGCAATGAACAATAACTGTAAATTTTTTGTTTCCTTTTTCTCTGTTCGCCCCTGCGTCGGTAGATTTCCTGATACAACAGGACTTCCGCCAGATTTCTTAACATCCGTTCTTCCCCGGCAAACATTTTCTCCTGTTTTTTTACATTTTCGCAAATTCTGTTGCACATGATGCGTAGCTGCAATTTATCCGGATAAACGTCAAACATCACACTCCCCGTGTATTCCATCCTGTCACATTCCTCTTCGACATAAGGCAGTATTCTCTTTGGAAGATCCGGGTACAGGCTTTTCATATACTCCAGGTCTGTCCTTTCCGCTTTCTCATCATATTCTGTCTGTATCGGATAGGCCATATAATAAGGCAATTTCTGGTACATGTTGCTCACTCCCACTGACAGTAACTATATAACTACTATATGATCTTCCTTACTCAACTGTTACTTTCACACAGATTCTTCATTTTACGATCAAAAAGAAAAAGAAGTCCTGACTTTTCCGCCGGACTTCCTTGCCTGTAATTTCATTATTCACTTTCTCTTAAGATTCTGAGAATCTCCAGTCTGGTCTCCCCAACGCCGATCACATCTTCTCTCTGAATCTCTGTCGGACGATCTACCAGAATTCCGTTCAGGTATGTTCCGTTCTTGGAACCATCATCCATCAGATACAAGCAGTCACCTCTCTGTATGATCACACAATGCTGCTTGGATACTCTTCCATCCTCATGCAGTGGCAGATACTTCTCATAATTGTCATTCCTCTTTGCTCTTCCGATTCCCACTTCATCATAGAATATGAAGCTATATTTCTGCCATGTATCCAGATCTTCCAAAATAATCTTCCACTGTCTTCTCTTTTTAGAAGAACGCTTCGCTGAATTCATAGAACCGTTCTGCCCTGAACTGCGTCTCTTCTTCCCCTGCTGCTGATCCTCTTCTGGATCATATCCCTGATCTGCCTTGTTACGCTTTCCATTCCTGGACTGCTTTCTCCGCTCTGCGTCCTGTGCCTTATTCTTTTTTACACTTATAAATGTACTGCAAAGAAGTGCGATACTTCCTAAAATCAGCAGTACCATAATCGCCCAATACCACATATACATTATCACTCCTATCTGAATCTTAATCGTACTATATTTTTACGTTCTCGGCAAGCATAACATGTATCTTTTTGTCGAATTATGTGATAAAATAAGTAGAAACAGTGAAAATAAGTGATTTTTAGAAGAGGTAATATCATGGAAAGAAATGAATTGTGCTGGTGCGGCAGCGGCAAAAAATATAAGAAATGCCATATGCCGATTGAAGAAAAGATAATGATGCATGCTGAACGTGGTGAGATTGTTCCGACACGTAAGATTTTAAAAACTCCATTCCAGATTGAAAAGATCAGAAAAAGTGCTGAGCTTAATACAGCGATCCTGGATGAAGTAGCAAGACAGATCCACGTTGGAATGAGTACACAGGAGATCGATGACATCGTATATCGATTCACAAAAGAACACGGTGGTATCCCGGCTCCGCTTAATTATCAGGGATTCCCAAAGAGCGTGTGTACTTCTATTAACAACGAGATCTGCCATGGTATCCCGGATGAGAATATCATTCTGGAAGAAGGTGATATTATCAATGTTGACGTATCCACTATTCTTGACGGATATTTTTCTGATGCATCCCGTATGTTCAAGATGGGAAAAGTATCTGAACGTGCAGAGCGCATCGTCCGCGTCACAGAAGAGTGTGTGAAGCTTGGACTTGAGGCTGCGAAGCCTTGGGGACATTTGGGTGATATCGCAGATGCGATCAATACACATGCCCGTGCAAATGGATACTCTGTCGTAGAAGATATCGGTGGACATGGAGTCGGACTGGAATTCCATGAGGATCCTTTTGTCAGCTATGTGACACCAAAGGGAAGTGAGATGCTTCTCGTTCCAGGTATGATGTTCACAATCGAACCTATGATCAACGAAGGTAGTCCTGACTTTTTTGTAGACGAGGACAATGACTGGACTGTTTATACAATGGATGATGGTCTTTCTGCTCAGATTGAGTACATGGTTCTCATCACAGAAAATGGTGCAGAAGTTCTTACAAAATAATAATAGTAACAACCAGGGGATGAACAGATGTTAAAACTGCTCATCCCCTGGTTTTATTATTCTCGTATAATACTCTTTCTTTATCTGCAAGATACCGTTTCATTTCTTACGGCATCAGTCTCAATGCTTCTGCCGGCTTTAATATGATTGCTGAATGAGATCCCATATTCAGGACAATCTCTCCATCTTGTACGATATACTCGTCATATTCTGTCGTATAACCGTTTTCATAAGAGTAGATCAGTCGTTTCATCCGTCCTTCCATCTCTACACCTGCATACCATACCGGTACGGTCACTGTACGAAGTTCATCACTGTTATTCACAACAACGACAATCTGTTCATCTGCTTCAAATCTTCCATAGGCCAGCAGATTTTCATCCGAAGCCAACAGCTTGATAGAACCCTTTTTCAATGGCTTCTCTTCCTTGTGGATACGGATCACTTCTTTGTGGAATGCCTGAAGTTCTTTGTCTTCGTTCCCCCATGGGAAAGTTCTCCGGTTATCCGGATCGGTGAATCCACAAAGCCCTGCCTCATCACCATAATAAATCGTCGGCGCACCAATCCAGGTCATCTGCATAATAACCGCTTCTCGTAAGATTGCCTTATTCACATCCTTTTCAGCTGCTTCTGTTCCAAGCTGTGCCACACGTCCTGCCTTGTGGTTCGTACGTGTCAGGAAACGAGAATGGTCATGGTTGGAAAGTTCATTCATTGCCACCTGAAGAGATGGTGTCAGCATACTTGCCATAAAATGACGCATCGCTCCGACAAAGTTATCAGCATTTCCACACAGATCCGGACGATATTCATCACTATGCTTCTCCATACCAGTCAAAAACCAGGTCAGTGGTTCCATAAATGCGTCATAATTCATAACGCTGTCCCACTCATCTCCCTGGAGCCAGTCCTGCGGATCTCCATAATGTTCTGCTAATATAATTGCATCCGGGTTCGCATCCTTAACTTCCTTTCGGAATCGCTTCCAGAAGATATGGTTGTATTCATTACTGAATCCAAGGTCCGCCGCAACATCAAGACGCCATCCGTCTACGTTATACGGCGGTGATACCCATTTTCTTCCGATATCCATAATGTACTGCTCAAGCTGTGGTGAATCCTCATAATCGAGCTTTGGCAGTGTATCATGTCCCCACCAGCCATCATATGTTCCGTTATAAGGCCAAAGCTCATTTCTTGCATCATGGAACAGGAAAAAGCTGTTATATGGACTTTCTTTACTTACATATGCTCCCTTCGGATAGTCCGGCTGCGGCTCATAGATACGTTCTCTGTCCATCCATTTATTAAAAGAACCACAATGATTGAATACACCATCCAGAATTACACGCATTCCACGCTTATGCATCTCTTCTACCAGTTTGATAAACAGCTGATTACTTGCCTCAAGGTTACGGATATCTCCTGTGCGTTGCTGATACTTTGTCGCATGGATATTATCCTTTGCCCCTGCCGGAAGTACTTCTCCGTCATCCACAACAATCTTTCCATAATGCGGATCTATGTAATCATAATCCTGAATATCATACTTATGATTCGACGGAGAAACAAACAACGGATTGAAGTAAATAACTTCAACTCCAAGATCCTGCAGATAATCCAGCTTATCTAAAACCCCCTGTAAACCCCCGCCGTAAAAATTACGGATATCCATTGCTTCCGGTGCCTGATTCCATTCCTTCACCTTGCGGCTCGGTGCCCCAATATAAATATATTCGTTATCCTCTACATCATTTGTCGGATCTCCATTACAAAAACGATCAACGAAGATCTGGTACATCACAGCACCTTTCGCCCACTCGGGTGTCTTAAATCCCGGCGAAATAATAAAATCATAATAGTTTTCTTTTTTCCCTGTTATTCCATACCTACTATAAAAACAGATCTCTGCTCCCTGCTTGATTTCAAAACAATATCTTAAAATATCCTCACCAAGCTGATACTCGATCTCGTAAAAGTCAAATTCACCATTCGTACGTGTCTTCCACATAGGATACTCCTGTTCTCCGATGTGAAGTTTCACTTCGTCAACATCATTGTGTGCCGTACGAAATCGCAACACTACTTTTTCATTTATCTCAGGCTCTGCCGGACAGACATAATCACCTGTACCGTCACAAAACAGTGCTTCTCTATTCACCTGTTTAGCCTCCTTTAACTCAATTCTTAAAACTATCTAAAATAAAACTAAAACACCCCCGGCCAACACGGGATTGCCCGCCGGCAGAGGGTTTCTTATCCTAAATACATATAATGACTACTATACTTCAACCTCACTGTCTGCAAACAGTGCTTCGAATTCACTTCTTGTTATCTTTTCCTTCTCAAGAAGCAGTTGTGCACACTTCTCGAGTACCGGATGATACTCCTGAATCAGTGCACGCGCTTTCAAATAACACTCATCAATAATACGTTTCACTTCTTCATCAATCGTTCCGGCCACTTTTTCGCCATACCCTCTCGATGTATGACCGAAATCACGTCCAATGAATACTTCATCGCTGTCATTATCGTAATTGATCAGCCCCAGTCTTTCAGACATACCGAACTTCGTGATCATTGATTTTGCAATTGCTGTTGCCTGCTTGATATCCTGGGAAGCTCCCGTTGTGATATCATCAAAAATCTCTTCTTCTGCAACACGTCCGCCAAGGGAAACTGTAATTTCCTGAAGCATATGCCCCTTTGTATTGAACATATCATCCTTCTCCGGAAGCGGCATCGTATATCCGCCGGCTCCGCCTGTCGGAATGATAGATACACTGTAAACCGGTCCCACATCTGGAAGCAGATGGAACAAGATCGCGTGTCCGGCTTCATGATAAGCCGTGATCCTGCGTTCCTTCTCAGAAACGATACGGCTCTTCTTCTCCGGACCGATTCCGACCTTCACAAATGCATGACGGATATCAGACTGCTGAATGTACACGCGGTTCTCCTTCGCTGCCAGAATTGCAGCCTCATTGAGAAGATTCTCAAGATCTGCTCCTGAAAATCCTGCCGTTGTCTGGGCAATCTGCTTCAGATCCACATCATCTCCAAGCGGCTTATTTCTCGCATGAACTTTCAGAATCTCTTCTCTTCCGCCTACATCCGGACGTCCGACAAGGACATCACGGTCAAATCTTCCCGGTCTTAAGATCGCAGGATCCAGAATATCCTTACGGTTTGTCGCTGCCATTACGATAATGCCTTCATTTACACCAAATCCATCCATCTCTACAAGGAGCTGGTTCAGGGTCTGCTCACGCTCATCATGACCACCGCCAAGACCGCTTCCACGGCGTCTTGCGACTGCATCGATCTCATCAATAAATATGATACATGGTGCGTTCTTCTTCGCATCCTGAAACAGATCACGGACACGGGAAGCACCCACACCAACAAACATCTCAACGAAATCTGAACCCGAAATACTGAAAAATGGTACTCCTGCCTCACCGGCCACAGCCTTTGCAAGAAGTGTCTTACCGGTTCCCGGAGGTCCTTCTAAAAGAACACCTTTCGGGATACGTGCTCCAACCTGGATGTATTTCTTCGGATCTTTCAGAAAATCTACGATTTCCTCCAGTTCTTCCTTCTCTTCTCTCAATCCTGCAACATCACGAAATGTAACCTTGATCTCATTCTTCGTGCTCATCTTTGCGCGGCTCTTTCCAAAGTTCATCCCCTTAGAATTCCCCCCGCCATTCTGACGGCTCATCAGGAAAAAGATCAGAAATACTCCACCAAGTGTGATCAGCATCGGAACTACAACTGTTGTCAACATGGAATCCTTCGGTACATCCGAAAGCCTGTACTCCACCTGATTCTCTGTCAGAAGCTTCTCTACCTGCTCAACATCTGACACATTCACTTTCCTTGTATTACCATCATCTTTCAATATAACAGAGACAGTTCCTGTCGGAACTGCACTGTTCTGATTGATGTAGACATCAGAAACATTTTTTTCCTGTACTGCAGAGACAAAGGAGGTATATGTCATCTCCTGCTGATGCATCTGAAGCTGGTTCGCCATCCACAGAACCACAACAAGGATCACAACAAAACTGATGATCGTTGCCCCACTCAGACCTCTGCTTTTTCTGTCATTATTCAATTTTTTATTGCTTCCTTTCTATTCTGCGACTTCTACAACTCCGATGTATGGAAGATTTCTATACTTCTGTGCATAATCCAGTCCGTATCCAACTACGAACTCATCCGGAATCTCAAATCCTGTCCAGTCTACGTGCACATCTTTCACACGGCGGTCTGGTTTATCAAGTAATGTGCAAAGACGGAGACTTGCCGGCTTTCTCTGACGAAGTACGTCCATCAGATAATACAGTGTATTACCGGAATCAATGATATCCTCCACGATCAATACTTCCTTATTCTCAATAGACTCATCCAAATCTTTCGCAAGTCTTACAACACCACTGGACTTTGTTCCGTCGCCATAGCTTCCAACACACATAAAGTCCATAGATACCGGAACTGTAATTCTCTTTGCAAGTTCACACATAAAGAATACTCCACCTTTCAGAACACAGATCAGATGGATCTGCTTTCCTTCATACTCTTTACTGATCTTTTCTCCGAGTTCACGGATTCTTGCATCTACTTCTTCCTCTGAAATTAACACTTTAATCTTCTCAGCCATTGTTCTATTCCTCCATAATCTTTATCTTAAGAATCTTTTTCGTCTGGTCTCCCACCTGGTAGTACGAACTCATCCTTCTGCCCGGAATCCATACGATGTGGCTTTCCTCTGCGATCAGAAGCTGTCTGTCCCGTTCTTCTTGCGGAATCTTCTCATCAATAAAGTAACTCTTCAGCTTCTTTTTCTTTCCTTCCCCATCAATTGTAAAATAATCTCCGGGTCGTCTGTATCTCACACAGAGACTGCTTTTTATTATATCATAATCAAAGCATTTCGTGTAGCTTTTTTGTGGTATCTCTTTTGCTGAATTCTTCTCATTTTCACCGCTGATTGTACAGCAGATTTTCAAATTTGTTCCCGGGATCTGTGTTTCTCCCGGAATCTGAAGCTGTAGAACAAAATCACTCTCTTCTTTTCTTTTCTCTTTCTGATGTACAGATGTAACTTTTTTATCACCTTTTGTAAGCAGAACTCCCTCATACATTCTTTTGGCTGTAACACTATACGGAAGATCGATCTGCCGTCCTGTCTGCCGTTCAAACAGTTGCAGTACCGCCAGGATATGCCTGCTTTCAATATCTTTCTGTGCCCCTGCCACTTCACTTACTGATCTTTGGATCAGTAATTTCTTTATCACAGGATCAAGGTGTTTCATTTCCTCTGCCCTGAGGAATATTTCTTTCCTGCTTTGAAGTCCGTCTGTCTGTTTTGCACAGATATTCCATGCCTGATCTGTCTGTTTTTCCAGATATTCATAGATTTCTTCTGCCTGTTCACTGAGCTTCACAAAATGTTCTACCGTCCTTGTATTAACCTGTTCTTCTAATGTCGGAATTACATGATGACGAATCCGGTTCCTTGTGTATTCATCTTCCTGATTCGTTTCGTCAACACAATATCTGATATCACAATCTTTCAACCACTGTTCAATCTCTTCCCTGGACAAGTCCAGAAGTGGGCGGATCCATTTTCCATACACTGGTCTTATCCCACACAATCCACGAAGCCCGGTTCCTCTTGCCATGTTAAGAAGCATTGTTTCTGCATTGTCATTACTATGATGCGCTGTTGCAATCTTTGTCCCGCCCTGTTCTTTACAGAGTTGTTCAAATGCCTGTCTTCGCACATATCTGCCTGCTTCCTCCAATGATTCTTTCCGCTTTTTTGCAATTAATTCCACATTTTCATGAAATGCAAAAAAAGGAACCTGCATTTTATGACAAAGCATTTCCACATATGCCTCATCCTGTGCAGCCTCCTCCCCGCGCAGTTCATGATTCACATGGCAGACAAGCACCTGAAATCCCAGCTTTTCCTGCAATGAACAAAGTGCCATCAGCAGACATACAGAGTCCGCGCCACCCGATACACCTATGACAATCCTGTCCCCTTTTTCTATCATATGATATTGTCTGATATAGTTTTCAATCTTTTCTAATCTTTTATCCATCATACCTCAACTATACGTTAACGGTTACTTCTATGTCAATGACTACTTTCTGCATTTCCACAAAGCCGCAACCAAAACTGACATATCATCCTCCGGTTCTTTTCCTGTCCAGTTAAGTACCTGCTGTAAAATGTGTCTGGCCAGTTCCTTTGGGTTTCGTATTTCCGTTCCTTTTATGATTGTTTCAAGAAGGAAGTCCTGCTCTCCTACTGGAAGTGCATCCAGTACTCCATCTGTCAGCATGATCACATACGTCCCATCCGTCAACTGTCGTTTCACGGAATCTATTTCAAGTGAATTCATCACTCCGATTGGAAGGCTTGTCGATGTCAGATGCTCAATCTGATCCTTTCTTCGGATAAATGTTGAGGATGCGCCTGCCTTGATCAATTCACATTCCCCTGTATACAGATCAAACACTGTAAGGTCGATCGTAGAGTAATGGATTTCTTCTCTTCCGCAGACCAGTGTTGTATTGATCATCTGGATCGCAGTCTTTTCCGGAAATCCCGCTTCCAGAAGTTCTTCGAGAAGTTCTATCACAAGTGTGCTTTCCCGACAGGCAGCCTGCCCACATCCCATGCCATCTGACAATGCAACTCCCCTTTTGCCACCCGGAAGATCCATCATCGTGAAACTGTCCCCTGAAATATTACTGCTGCCTTTTCCGATTCTTGCTATCCCGGACATTGTGTAATAGGATGGTCCTTCTCGGAAGACCACTGTTGTATAATCCGCTCCGATCAGCTGCGCCCCCTCTTTTCCTGGAATCAATCTTCTTCCTGTCAGATTACTCAGAGTCCCTGACAGACTTTTCACCGGAATCTTTTCCGATTTCCAGGTACGCATCGTCAGATGTAATTCATATTTCCCTTCTCCATTCACAAGAAAATGCATGGAAAGTACACGTATTCCTTTTCTTTTTAATTGCGACAGGATCCGTTTCCCCAACCTTTCATCCGTAAATATGCTGTCTTCCAGATTTTTCGCCACATTTTGCAGCATATCTGCAAATAGATCAAGCTGGGCTGCACACCCTTCCCGACTTCTTACGATACGATTGATCCAGATCATATTTTGTCTTGCTTCGTGAAAACTGTCAAGCATCCCCCGATAAAACCGCGGAGCCATAATGCAGCGCTGCATCAGTTTTCTTTTTGTCTCTGCATCCAGTTCATTTCCATACTGATCCACTGCTGCAAGAATCTCATATCCCATCTGATACATCTGAATATAGTTTTCACCCCAGCACCAACTGTTTTTCTCACATTTTTCACACACTTCTTCTCTTACGCAGGCAAACATTTCATCAATCTCTTCTTCTGAAAATGTCTGCTTTTTTTCTTCTAACTTCAAAAATGTTTTTGCTAACTGTTTTAATGAAACTGCAAACTTATCAATCTGTTCCACATATGGACTACTATGTAATACCTGTCCATTTTCCATTTCCATCCCCCCTCGTTACTCAGAAAAGAAAAACTCCAGGAGAACTTTCTCTCCCGGAGTTATCTTTCGTAAAATTCTGTATCCGTCTTTCACTGGCTTTGCAGATTCGGTTACTATTCACTTGATTGGTTTAAATACGATTTCATTCGGATCAACAAGATTCAGCTTATCTTCTGCGATCTCTTTCATGTAATCATCTGTCTGTACATACTGCTCGTATTCTTTGATCTCTTCTGCTCTTGCCTGCTCACTTTTGATCTGTGTCTTCAGTTCTGCTTCCTGCTGTTTATACGCTGTATTCTTTGCATGAAGCTTTACTGCATTCACTCCCAGCACACCGGAAAGAAGGCACAATACTGACAAAATCATAAGAACGCTTCTTTTGTACGGACTCGGACGTCTCTGCTTTGTATAGCTACGCCGTCCAGTCACTCTTTTTTTCTTTGACATCTAAAATTCACCCTAAAATAATACACTCTTAACG
>ERZ1034998.2093-NODE-2093-length-11215-cov-16.298297_pt1 | contig 11215 bp, 8 predicted proteins | sample MGYA00520621_ERZ1034998 | MGnify/ENA primary metagenome ERZ1034998 (study PRJEB33766, sample SAMN09781748) | gut metagenome | biome: gut microbiome | host: Homo sapiens | place: Madagascar | study: EMG produced TPA metagenomics assembly of the PRJNA485056 data...
CCATGTTGATGGTCATGGAATCCTTGGGGTAATTTTTCCGGGCACGTCTCGCTGCTACCTTGAAGGTCTGGTTACAGTCCGGATATACCTTTGCAATGTAGTCGATCACAGTCTCGCACAGCTTCTCGAAGCCTTCATCCTGTACATGGACTACCGGGCAGATGCCGGAGATACCGAAGACTCTCTGCAGATGTGCCACGACTTCATCATAGTCGAATTCTGACTCTGCGTCTACGAAAATACGTCCCTGTGTCTTGTGTACCAGGAATTCTCCCTCACACTTTTTCAGAGCGTATTTAATCTGACGTACCAGAGCATCCTCGAACAGGTAGCGGTTTTTTCCCTTAATGCCGATTTCGGCATACTTTATCAAAAATGATGTAAACACTTTTTTTCCTTTCTTATCTGCGGCTGTATCTGCGCAACATAGGTACTATATTGTACAATGCCTGAAGGCAAACGTCAATCTCTTCTTCCGTGGTAAATACCGAAAAGCTGAAGCGTATGGTGGAATCCAGCAGGGATTTATCCACTCCGATAGCTTTCAGCGTAGCGGAAGGCTGCGGCTTATGCGCGGAGCAGGCACTTCCTGCGGAGACATAGATTCCCTTGTCCTCCAGCGCATGCAGGAGTACTTCACTTCTTACTCCGGCAAAGGACACACTGACGATATGGGCTGCTGTTCCCTCTCCGTAAGGAGCATCCGGCAGAAGGCCGTTAACTTTCACATGGTCCAGTCTCTCCACACCTTCAATAAATCTTCTCTTGCAGGCACAAAGTCTCGCATGATCCCCATCAAAATGACTGTACAACATTTCCGCTGCTTTGGCAAGTCCGGCAATTCCCGGGACATTTTCCGTGCCAGATCGAAGATTCTGCTGCTGACCGCCCCCGAATACGATAGGTTGGATCTTCACCTTATCTCCTACATATAACAGTCCGACGCCTTTGGGGCCGTGGATTTTGTGTCCGCTGACGGACAACAGGTCAATGTGCATCTTTTTCGGATAGATCCTGGACTTGCCGAATCCCTGTACCGCATCTACGTGAAATAAAGTGTCGGGGTTCATCTGTTTGATCAGTGCTCCGGCTTCCTCAATGGGCTGCAGGGCTCCGACCTCGTTATTTGTATGCATAATGGATACCAGAATGGTCTCCGGTGTCATGGCTCTGCGCAGGTCTTCCAGGCGAATGCGTCCGCAGGAATCCACCGGCAGATACGTGACACGGTATCCCTGACTCTCCAGGTAACGCATGGTCTGCAGGATTGCAGGATGCTCGATCTGTGTTGTGATCAGATGGTTGCCCCTGCGGCAATTCGCCATGGCGCAGCCGATCAATGCCATATTATCGGACTCTGTACCGCCGGAGGTGAACAATAGCTCTCTCTCCTCCACCTTCAGGATCCTTGCCAGAGTCTCCTTGGCATAGCGGAGATACTTCTCCGCCTCCACTCCCTTCATATGCAGGCTGGAGGGATTTCCGTAATCTTCACACATGATCTTCGTCATCAACTCGGCTACTTCCGGAAAGGTTCTGGTTGTAGCGGAATTGTCCAAATAGACTTCCATTCTCTTCTTCTCCTTGCTATCTATCTGTTCAGCAGCTACTCAGGTTCCATTTGCAAGCCCTCTGTTTCAAAGCTTTTTTGTTTACTCTGAATAGTTACTATATTCTTCTTATGATTAAAATATGCCACAGGCAGATACTCTGTGCCGCCCACCGGCTAATTTTCCAGCTGATACATCAGCCATGCGATAGTCGTAAATCCGGCAGTCTCCGTCCGCAGGATCCGTTTGCCAAGGGTAATGGGTTGGATTCCGGCCTCTGTGGCGATCCGGATCTCCTCCGGGTCGAAGCCGCCTTCCGGACCGATGAAAATAGCGATCTGCTGCCCCGGCTCCACGCTTTCGATCAGCTGCTTCGTCTGTTCCATTCCCTCTGCCAGTTCGTAGGGCACCAGCTTCAGATCCATTTGTGATGCCATTTTCACTGCCTGAGCGTAACTCATCACCGGAGCTACCGTTGGGATCACGCCCCGCTTGCTCTGTTTCGCTGCTGCCTCCGCAATTCCCTGCCAGCGCTTGATCTTTACATCTGCCTTTTTCTCATCCAGCTTTACCACGCACCGCTTCATAGCTACAGGAATCACCTGAAAAGCTCCCAGTTCCACTGCTTTTTGAATAATGAGTTCCATTTTATCTGCCTTGGGCAGCCCCTGAAACAGATAGATCTTCGCCGGAAGTTCCACGCCGTCCTCTTTGATAAAGCGCAGTTCCAGACGGACGCAGTCCTCCTCCAGCGCAAGGATCCCACAGCGATATTCTTTCCCGTCGATTCCGTTGCTGACCGCCACTTCCTCGCCGGGGCGCATACGCAGTACATTTTTGATATGATTGACATCGGTTCCCCGGATAATGACACTTTTTCCTGCTACATCGATCTGATCCGGCTCTACAAAAAACTGATACATTGTTAAAAGTCCTCTAATTTTTTCTTGCGGTAACGCTGACCCATTCTCCCTGATAGGTTACTTCCAATACTTCCAGACCCGCTGCCTTCACTGCCTCTACCACGGTCTGTTCCTTGTCATCAATGATACCGGAGGTAATGTAGATACCTCCCTTTTTCAGCTGGTGTACGATCACGGGAGTCAGAGGCACCAGTACATCTGCCAGAATATTGGCTACGACGATATCATAGCACTCATAGCCCACCTTGTCCTGCACTTCTTTATCGGTAATGATATTGCCGATCATCATGTCGAACTGTGCGGGATCGATGCCGTTAACCTCGCAGTTCTGTGCTACTGCTTCCACCGCACAGATATCCAGGTCGGTTCCCACGGCATGCTTTGCACCGAACATCAGGGACAGAATCGCCAGAATACCGCTGCCGGTCCCTACATCCAGAAGCTCTGTCTCGGGAGTAATGAACTTACGCAGCTGACGGATACACAGCTGTGTGGTCTCATGCATACCGGTGCCGAATGCAGTACCGGGATCGATATGAAGCACCATTTTATCGGTGTCTTCCGGTTTGATATTTTCCCAGGAAGGAATGACCAGGATGTCATCAATATAGAACTGATGGAAATACTGCTTCCAGTTGTTGATCCAGTCAATGTCCTCGGTCTCGTCCACGACAACGGAACCTTCTCCGATATCCATAAACTGACGTAAATCTTCCAATTCCCGCTTCACATCGGCAAGCACTGCCTCGGTGGTAGTCTTCTCACCGGCTACTTCCAGACTACCGTCCTCTTTTTCCTCTACGAAAAAGCTCAAATAAGCAATGCCGTCATCCTCCGGTCCGTCCGGCAGGATATCTACGAACATCTGCTCCTTCTCCATGGCAGTCAGGGGCACTTTGTCCTCGATCTGTGCACCTTCCAGTCCCAGATCATACAGGGTGCTGATAATAATATCTTCTGCTTCCGTCACGGTCTTTATTCTGAATTTTACCCACTTCATATTGTGATTCCTTTCTCGCACTCATTATATCATAAGCTCACGAATTCGTGCTTTCGCACTCTACATCCTGCTTCGCAGGATTATTCGTTCGCTAATGAGCCCAGAAAACCAAATGTCTGCTTCGCAGCCGCTTGGTTTTCCTTGAGGCTCATTATATCATCAGTCCTGTCTTTTCCTTGCTCTTCTCGATCCTATGGTTCAGCTTACGAAACGGCGGCTCCAACGCCAGTCCCAGCAACAGTGCAATGATCAGGAATAATGCCATTTTACCCACATTGATCCAATAGTCCACGCCGTACATTCCGGCGATGCATTCCTTGAAGGCTTTCATGCCGAACTGGAATGGCAGGAACGGATAGATCCACTGGAACACCTTCGGCAATGCTTCGATAGGAAAAGTTCCGCCGCTTCCCGCTACCTGGATGACCATGACCACGATTGCCAGTGCTTCTCCCACGTTGCCGAATGCAAATGTCACGGAATACATGAAACAGCTGAATGCGGCACTCGCCACAGCTGCCGCCAGCCAGTATAAAAACTTATGCTGACACTGGATCTCAATGTAGTAGAGATTGCCCAGGATCGTAAGCAGTGTCTGCGCCTGTCCTATGAGGAAAAACAGCAGATATCTGCCAAAATACCTCTCATGAGCCTTGTAATGGTCCCCGGGATCAATCGGTTTCACCCCTACGTGAATGATGGCTACCAAAAATAACGCACCTACCCAGATCGCCAGGATCGTATAGAACGGCGATGCTGCCGAGCCGTAGTGATCCACCGGATAAACAGGCACCGTCTTAAGCTGCACCGGAGATGATACAAAGTCCGCAACAGCCGTAGGATCCGTCGCCATGGCACTTAATATATCTTCATAAGAGTCCGCTCCGGTGATCCGTTTTATATTATCCGCTATTTTATTCACCTTGTCCAGCAGTTCCTGGGCAATTGCCAGAGAATCCTGCAAACTTACGTTGCCTTCCTGTAAAGTCTGCTGGTACTCTTTTAAAATATCGGAGATTTCATCCATATTCACATCCGTGCCATTCATCATCGCTGCGGCATTCAAAAATGCCTGCTGCATGGATTTACCGGTATCACGGAAAGAAGGTCTGACGTTGTTATTATAGTCACTTGCGAGGTTATCCAGCTGTTTGTTGCAGATCCGGATCTGTTCCCTCATCTGCGCCCGCAGGGTATTGATATCGGTATCTACCTGTCCTTTGCTGTTCTGCAGCTGCTTCAGGTCCGCCTCAATATTTTTTAATGACTGGCTGATCTCCTGAATCTGCGCATCCTGCCCGGTTACCAGGCTTCCCAGAACATCCATATTTGCCTGCATACCCTGCACCAGTCCGATTGCCATGCCCAGTCCGGTGTCCGTGGTACTGCCTACGCTGTTGCTGTCCATCTGGGCTAACAGTCCGTCCGCATAGATGGACAGGTACTGCAGTGCTTCCGTCACCATATTCATACTGCTGCTTACCATATCTCCCATGACGTCCACTGCATCCACGCTGGAATTGATCATGGTCTGCATACCGATCATGGTATTCCGCCCATTCTCCAGGATGTTGTCCATATCCGGCAGCATATTCTGGCTGGTGGACATGATCATTTCCGCCGAATTCATGATGCTTTGGAAGGACTGCAGCATGACCACATAATCCTGCAGCTGCTTCTGCACAGTATCCAGAGAGTCTGTCACACTGACCTGACCGTTTGCATTCACCATAGAAAGCGCATTGCCGGCTTTCATGACCGACTCCGCCACAGTACTGATGAACGTAGCATTTACCTGCTCCTGCACGGCATTTTTCGCCTTGCCTGTGATCTTGGGTGCAATGCCGTTCTTTTTCTCATTTTCATAATAATAAATCGTCGGATGATCCACTTCACCGTCTATAAATCCCAGCATTTCCTGCGTGAAAGTCTCCGGAATGATCAGTGCTGCATAATAGTCGCTGTTCTTCACGCCCTCCAGGGCTTCTTCCGTGGTCTCCGGGAATACCCAGCCGATAGTAGTATTCGCTTCCAGGGCTGCCAGCACGCTGTCTCCCACATTCAGGGACAGACCCATGATCTCCGCTCCGGCATCATCCGAAGCGACTGCAACCTTCAACTGGCTGGTGGCCGCCGGTTCATAAGGATCCCAGTTGGAGAAAATATTGAACCAGGCATACAGTGCCGGCAGGATGCTTAATCCCATGACGATCACTACTGCCACTACATTATTACTGATCCGACGGATGTCGGTGGTAAATATCTTCCAAATGTTACGCATATTACTCGCCATCCTCCCCGTCTTCTGCCTGTGTCTCCGCCGGGGAGTTCAGTCCCTCACCGATCATTTCACGGGTCTTGCGGATGATCTGTGCCGCTCTGTCGAAATCCGCCGGAGTCACTGCTTCGATCGTTCCCTCTTCCCCCTTCAGTTCCATGATCTTTTCCTGCAAGTTATAATCCATATATTCCACAACGATCAGATAGATCGACAGAGCGAACAGTGACACGATCCACAGGATCAGGAAGATCACCTTGTTACTGCCGGTTAAAAATAACAGCGCCAGAAAAAAAAGGGGCACGATCCAGATGCACTTCAGACCGATCTTGATTCTTTTTCTGTTTTTTTCATGAAGGGTCTGCTCATAGTCCAGCACCTTCTGGAAAATCTCTTCGTAATCTCTTTCCATGAAATTTCCTTTCTGCTTTATTTTCTGCCTATTCGGCATCACATGAGCTCAGTGTCTTCCATTCTCTCTTCCACGAAATGGTTCAGCTTCACAAACGGGATCCGGATCACCAGTCCGATGAGCAGCCCTTCCAGCATGAACAGAATCAACTTCGCCAGGGCTGCCATATAGGCGGTTCCATACATTCCTGCCAGTGCCTCACGCATTGCCGTGATCGCATAGGGGAATGGGAAGAAGATGTATATCTTCTGATAAATATCGGGAAGCAGTTCAATAGGGAACGTTCCGCTGGATCCCGCGATCTGCAAGACCATAACAATTACGCAGACAGCCTTCCCCACATCCCCGAATGCCAGCGTCAGGGAATAGATCAGCAGGGAAAATGCAGTGGCAGTAAAACTTGCCGCCAGGAAAAACAGTCCCGGCTCCACAATATTTACTTTCAGCAGCCACAGATCTCCCGCCACAATAATAGCAGCCTGGATCTGCGCCAACAGTAAGAACAGAAGATATCTGCCGAAATACAGCTGATAACTCTGTACGTTTTCAAGATTTTTCGGTGATGCCTTTACCTTCACCAGTGCTACCAGAATCGTAGACCCTACCCAGATCGCCAACGTGGAATAGAACGGTGTCATGGCAGAACCGTAAGTTGCCACCGGGTACATGGCTATCGTCTCCATCGTCACAGGAGATGCGAAATATGCTCCAAGGCTGTCGGGATCTCCTCCCAGAAAACACACCAGAATATCCATCATTTCCTCTTCGGAGGCACCTTCCAGCTGTTCTGTCAGGTCTGTCAGTTTTTGACTGATGCCGTCTACTACGCCCTGGATCTGCCCCAGGCTCTCGCTGGTACCGTCTACCGCATCGCCGACGCCTTCCATAACTACACCTATATTCTGTACGGTACTGCTCAATGTATTTATCAGGTTGGTCACCTGATTCAGCGAATCTGACATATTTGTCAGGACTTTCTGCATCTGGGGCACCAGATTGTTTTTATAGATGCCCTGCATATTACTCACGGAATTCTCACAGCTGTCAATGACATTCTTTAAATTATTCATGGCATTGTTGACATTGATCTTTGCTTTCTCTGCCGCCTGTTCATCGGTGGATTCCAGCACACTGCCTATGACTGTATTCATCATATCCAGTTCTTTCTGCATAGCCTTCAGCGCCTCGATGGCAGCATCCGTCGCTGCCGTATTTCCGCTTCCGCTGCCGGTAGAAGCATCTCCGCCGGATACACTTCCTTCCAGCCTCTGTTCGATAAGTGCTGCCAACAGATTGTTTACCTGTCCGTTCAGGGTGTTGGTATCCCTTGCCACCTTATTCAGATCCTTCGTCATCTGTGCTGTGTCGTCTGCCAGCTTGCTCTGATCCAGGATCTTTTTCATATCCTCCAGCGAGGTCTGTATGGTACTCATGGAGGTATCCACATTCGTATTGAAATTTGACAGCGTATCTCTGGTGGATGACAGATTCTGACTGCTCTGGTTCAGGCTTGCCGTCGTTGTATCCAACTTCTTCTGCATTACGGGAATCTCATAATTCACATGGGTGATCGCCGCTTCCAGTCTGTCATTCCCCGCCCGGAAAGTATCGATCATCGTACTGTATTCCTTCAGGTTGTCATTCAGTTCTTCCAGATCGGCACAAAATTCCTCCACATAGCTGTCTCCCTGCATCTGATCCGATACGGAATTACCCTCTTCGAAAATCGTGGTAGCTGCCACTTTGATAAAAGTCTCGTTAATAGTATTCTGCAACGTACCGGCTACCGTATCTGTGATCTTGGTAGCAATAGCGTTGCTCTTCTGATTTTGATAATAAATCAGTGACGGATTTTCAAAATTGTCGGAGAATACATTGTACATACTATATGTAAATTTATCCGTGATCACGATGGCTGCATAATATTTTCCTGCTTCCACGCCTTCCCGCGCTTCTTCCTCGGTATCTAAGAAGATCCATTTCACACTGGTGTTGGAATGCAGACTCTCCAGCACAGATTCTCCCATGTTCACCACAGAGCCATCCTTTCGCGTGTAATCCTTATCCAAAGACACCACCGCCACAGGGATTCCACCGGTATTGGCATAGGGATCCCAGTTGGCAAAAATATTAAACCATGCATACAGTGAAGGTATCACGCACAGTCCGATGATGATGACCAGTGCAAAAGGCTGTTTCACCAGTTTTTTCAAATCTCCCGTAAAAATTTTCCAAATGTTTTTCATGCGATTTCTATAGACTCCTCATCTGTATCCGTTCTATATAGCTTCTCCTGCGTCTGTCCGGCTTCGCATACCCCCAGCAGCAGAAAAAGAAATGGCGCATTCAGTACCTGCTGAAAGCTGATCAGGGAATGTATTCCGTAGGTAATCAGTAATAGCAGACCCAGCCGATTCCCACTGTATTTCCGTAATGCGGTAAAAAATACGGCTGCATAAGCTACCACTCCAAGCACTCCCATATTGATCAGTGTCGTAAGCCATTCATTATGAGCATTCGTAAAAATCGAGCCGGCAAAATAGCCTTTATCAAACAGTACCGTACCTCCGGGCAACACTTGTCCCAAATAACCTGCAAAGCAATCCGGTCCGGTCCCCAACAACTTCTGCCTGAGATCTCCCTGGCAGAATCCCTGCCATGCCATCTGCCATAATCTTCCACGGTGATTACCCCATTCCGCGAAATCGCTACCCTGCTGTTTCAAAATATACCATATGACCGCACCCGCAGCAAACGCCAGACTGCCGTACAGCAATCCGGTCCGTAAGATCCCCTTTTTCTCATCCGGAAGAGCATGATGTATCCCGCAAAATAACAGGCACATCGCCGTAAGCAAAATCCATCCTTGCCAGGCAGCCAACCGCTTGGCAATACCGTCCTGCAACAGGATGTCAAAGGTTCCCAGGGATTGCATCCCCTTTCCCCACAGTAACATTCCTACACAGACACCGGTCAGCAGGAAAAGCATAGCCTCCCACAGCTTCGTTTTCTTCCGGCTGCTCCAAAAGCACATCCACAGTGCCACACTTGCCACCATCACACCGCCGTCACTTCCCTGCAAAAACAGTAATATGACCACAAGAGTATTGCTGACTCCAAGCAGTATCGAACTTCCTCTTCGCTCCTCTTCCACCGCCTTACAAAAAAGTGCCAGCGATAAAGGAAACATCACACTGTAATACCCGCTGAGCCAGTTATTATTCCCCAGCGTAGTGAGCATATGTGTATATTCCCAGTCTCCCACGATATAACCCTTCAACAATCCCAATGGATCATAACCCAGTTTTTGGAGCAATCCTATGAGTGCCACGGTGACAGATGCTGCTTCTCCCAGATATAAAATCCGGCTGCATTGTCCGCCGTAATTCGCTGCCAGCCAAAATCCGCCCACCATCAGGCAGATTGTGACAGCTCCCATATACCATTCCCTCTCTCCCGTCCACGCAGTACTTCCATAAGGACTGCAGAGTGCAGAGACCACAGCGCAGGCGCCGTACAGGCAGACCGCTGTCACTACGATATGCTCCCTGCACCATATGATCATTTTTTCCCCGGTTTTTCTTATATACATACCGACACTAGCGCAGTTTTCCATCAGACAGCGTTGTTCTATCCGTCTGTGTTTTTCCATCAGGCAGCTTTTTAACACAACGATTATCTGTACCACCAGGCAAATCCCCATACAGATCAGAGAGATATTGCGATATAAATAATATTTGCTATCGCCCAATTTGTAATATCCATTCCCGGGAATATAGTACAGCGGCAATACAACCAGAATGACAGTCATATAAATCTGACATACGATTTTCAGAAATTCCTCTTTCCGCTTCTCCATCCCCTGTAGGCTCCTTTATATCACAGACTACATAACTACTTGAATTGTAAGCGTTTCTCCCTCTTCTGTCAAACCGTTTACTCTTTACAAAATGGTGAAATTGTATATTAAATTGAGAGTTACGAGCCATGCAAAGTCAAAACGAAAACAGCGATCTGGGAGCTTGCTCACAAGTCGCTGTTTTTGTTTTTGACTTTATACGGCGACAGCCGTCAATGAAATAAATGTGGAGCGCCCTTTGCGACACATTTATGAATTGGGTGCATGGCTCGTAACGTAGGGGTGCCGTAGACCGGACAAGTTCCGCCTGTGCCCATTCTTTTGCCTCAGTGTGGGCACAGGAGATAGGATTAAGCTTCTCTGTACCCTTCTCCCGCCTCAGCGTGGGCACAGATGATAGGAGCAAGCTTCTCTGTGCCCTTCTTCCGCCTCAGCGTGGGCACAGATGATAGGATCAAGCTTCTCTGTGCCCTTCTTCCGCCTCAGCGTGGGCACAGGAGATAGGATCAAGCTTCTCTGTGCCCTTCTTCCGCCTCAGCGTGAATAGTTTATGGGTATGAGAAGCTTATTTTATTGCTGATACCCACGCTATGAAAAGTTTGTGGGTATAAGAAGCTTGTTTTGCTGCTGATACCCACGCTGTGGAAAGCTTGTGGGTATGAGAAGCTTGTTTTATTGCTGATACCCACACGGAGAAAAGTTTGTGGGTATGAGAAGCTTGTTTTGTTGCTGATACCCACGCTATGAAAAATTTGAGGGCGTGAGAAGCTTGTTTCGCTGCTGATACCCACGCTATGAAAAATTTGAGGGTATGAGAAGCTTGTTTCGCTGCTGATACCCACGCTATGAAAAGCTTAAGGGTATGAGAAGCTTGTTTTGCTGCTGATACCCACGCTATGGAAAGCTTGTGGGTATGAGAAGCTTGTTTTGTTGCTGATACCCACGCTGTGGAAAGTTTGTGGGTATGAGAAGCTTGTTTTATTGCTGATACCCACACTATGGAAAGCTTGAGGGTATGAGAAGCTTGTTTTATTGCTGATACCCAAATCATGAAAACTGAAGGTATAACACGGGAACTTTATATTCCAAAACACAGAACTCCCAGAGTATGCGGTGCCATGTCGAAGATGTTTGTCGTAGGATGTTGATATTTTCTAGAAAAGTGCTGAAAGACAGGGGGAAAGCGGACACGA
>ERZ1034998.2097-NODE-2097-length-11184-cov-4.713721_pt1 | contig 11184 bp, 9 predicted proteins | sample MGYA00520621_ERZ1034998 | MGnify/ENA primary metagenome ERZ1034998 (study PRJEB33766, sample SAMN09781748) | gut metagenome | biome: gut microbiome | host: Homo sapiens | place: Madagascar | study: EMG produced TPA metagenomics assembly of the PRJNA485056 data...
CTGCGAGCAGCTTCTCCTGCACTTCCTTATGCTGTACACCGATGATCTGCAATGCAAGATATGCGGCATTCTTTGCACCGTTGATTGCCACAGTTGCAACCGGGATTCCGGATGGCATCTGTACGATAGAATATAGGGCATCCTGTCCATCGAGTACGGAACCGGAGATTGGAACACCGATAACCGGAAGTACGGTCTGGCTTGCTACAACACCCGGAAGTGCGGCTGCCATACCGGCCGCTGTGATAAATACTTCTGTGCCATTTCCGTTTGCTTCCTCGATAAAAGCGGAAAGTCCTGCATGTGCACGGTGTGCTGACAGGCACCGCACGTCAACCTGTACGCCATAGTCCTTCAGAATCTTAATCGCCGGCTCTACCTTTGGAAGATCACTTGTGGATCCCATAATCACTGCTACTCTCATTTTATTTTGCCTCCTTGATGTTAAATGTATTGTAATTGTATCACTATCTCCTGTGAAAAGGAACTGTGTTTACTGCTGTTATATTGTCATGGTTTCTTTTCTACATTACTATTTTTTTGACGATTGCTTCCGGCTGCACGTTTTCTCCCAAAATCGTGTATGCACCAAGCAGACGTTTTTTTGCTTCTTCAAGTACACCCATATCATCGACATACATATAGGCAAGCACGTCGCCTTTTCGCACCGCATCACCGAGATGTTTTCTGATATCGAGCCCGACACCTAAGTTGATCGTGCTGTCCTTCGTCGCACGTCCACCGCCTAAGATGAGGTTCACCATTCCAACCTCGCTTGTGTTGCAGGCTGCCAGATATCCATCCTCTTCACAGACGATTGGAACACAATTTGCCGCGAGCCGGAATTTGTTCACATCGTCGATGTAACTGCCATCGCCACCCTGTGCTTCCACAAACTCTTTGAACTTGGCAAGTGCCGCACCGCTCTCGATTGCTTTTTCACACTGCGCCTTCGCAGCTTCAAAATCATCGGATTTACCCGCTGCCATATACATGTATGCCGCTAGTGTGAGTGACACGGTAAGCAGGCGGTGAATGCCATGTCTGTCGTAGCCTGCACGATCTGTCATACCTGCGCAGTTCACACCGCATCCATGTTCTGCTATATTTCCGCTTGCACTATAGGCATCACACCGGCTCTGCACGTCTGTATCCCCGCTTGTGTCATATGTGAGATATGCCTTCACATCTTTCATCGCCAATACCTGCACCGCCTCGATCACTTCGAGCGCATTGCCAACCTTGCAGCCGAGCGGTTCATTCATATCCGTAATCACACCATAACACGTTCTGCCTGCGGATTTGCCAATGTCAACCATGATTTGTGCCAGCGCCTTCGCATCTGCCTCGTTCTTCATAAATGCACCGCTGCCACATTTCACATCCAGTACGATTGCATCTGCACCTGCCGCAAGCTTCTTGCTCATAATCGAAGATGCGATAAGCGGCAGACTGTCGACCGTCGCCGTCACATCACGCAATGCATAGATTTTCTTATCTGCCGGTGCCAGATCACCGGTCTGTCCGACGAGTGCCAGCTTCATGGAATTGACGTGTTCAATAAATTCCGTCTCCGGGATACTCACACAGAAACCCGGAATCGCCTCCAGCTTATCTATCGTACCACCCGTGTGTCCGAGTCCTCTGCCGCTCATCTTCGCAACCGGTACACCCAGACTTGCAAGGATCGGTGCCACGATAAATGTCGTCTTGTCCCCGACCCCTCCGGTACTATGCTTATCGACCTTCACACCGTGGATGGCTACAAGACTTAACTGGTCGCCGCTTTGTGCCATCGCATGTGTCAGTGCGCAGGTCTCGTCGTGTGTCATGCCCTTATAATAGACACACATCAACCACGCACTCATCTGATAATCCGGGATTTCTCCCTTCGTAAACCCTTCCACGATAAAACGGATTTCATCTGCGGTATGCTCTGCACCACTCCGCTTCTTCATGATCATATCGTACATTCGATACATCCAACGTCACCCCTATCGTAACTACATGATTTCTTTTAAGAAACTGTTCCCAATTGCCTTCGCATCATCCACACAACTTCCAAGCAGGTACTCCTCCACGGTCTTGCCAATATCCGCAAAGGTCGGTCTTGTGCCAAGATCTGTTCCCTGCTTCAATCCCTTACCATACATCAGAATCGGAATATATTCCCTCGTGTGGTCAGTTCCCTTAAATGTCGGATCACAGCCATGATCGGCATCCACAATCAGAAGATCCTCGTCCGTCATCTGTGCATACAGCTTCGGCAGCCATGCATCGAATTCTTCGAGTGCGTTCTTATAGCCAAGCGTATCTCTTCGATGTCCATATTTCATATCAAAATCAACCAGGTTCGTGAAGATCAGTCCCTCTGGTTCTGTCTGCATATAGTCAAGCGTCTTCTGCATGCCATCGGTGTTCCCGGTTGTATGCACCGAAGCGCAGATACCACTGCCATGGAAGATATCGCTGATCTTACCGACTCCGCATACCCGCACGCCCGCGTCTGCCAGATGCACCAGCACATTGTGTTTCGATGGCTCTAACGCATAGTCACGACGGTTACTTGTCCGCTCGAATCCATCGCCTTTTCGTACAAATGGTCTTGCGATCACACGTCCGACGCCATGCTCGCCAACCAGAATCTTTCTTGCAATCTCGCACATCTCATACAACCGCGGAAGTCCGACCTTCTCCTCGGACGCCGCGATCTGAAATACCGAATCCGCCGATGTATAGACGATCGGATATCCGGTCTTCATGTGTTCCTCGCCGTATTCCGCAATAATCGGAATACCGGATGCAACTTTGTTTCCATAGATAGCTCCGCAACCGGTCTGCTCGATAAACGCATCGATAATCTCCTGTGGGAATCCATTTGGATATGTCGGGAACGCGTGCTTCGTGTGAATCCCGATCATCTCCCAGTGCCCGGTTGTCGTATCCTTGCCGTTGGATAACTCCTGTGCCTTTCCATACACACCCATCACATCCTGCTTTGTTGCCGCATCATAAAACGATGTCTTCTCAATCGAACGAAGTCCAAGCTTCGTCAGGTTATCGAACTTTGCATCCGGATATGTCTCTAAAATATGTCCAAATGTATCGGAACCTACATCGCCGAACTTATCTGCGTCCGGTTCCGCTCCGATTCCTGCACTGTCAAGTACGATCCATATTACACGTTTTGCCATATTTCACGTCCTTTCTGCAAAAGTTCTATGCTTCTGCCTTGTTTTTATTTCTGTAGATCAGATATAGTGGTAACGCTACGAATACGACACCACCGACGATATTTCCAAGTGTGACCGGAAGGAGGTTGTTCAGGAAGAACTTACCAACCGTCATCGAATCAAGCTGATCCGGTGTCATGCCTGCCATGATTGCCGCATTGTAATATGCTTCTCCATGCTTTGCAAGAAGACCTGCTGGAATATAATACATATTTGCCACACAGTGCTCATAACCTGCAATCACAAATGCCCAGATTGGGAAGAAACATGCGAAGATCTTTCCAATCGCATCCTGACATACACCTGCCAGAAGCACTGCCAGACATACAAGGATGTTACACATGATTCCGGATGTAAATGCCTTCATAAAGCTTAAATTCATTTTATTATAAGCGGTCTTGATCGTCGCTGCTGCAAGCGCGCCGTTTCCATAGTCTAGCTGTCCGCATCGGTTCACCAGCGCAACTACAATGCACGCACCGATCAGATTCGTGATAAATACTACCACTAACACCCGGATCATATCGATAAGCTTGATCCGCTTGTCAAATACAGCAAATGACATCAGACAATCCCCTGTAAAAAGCTCTGCGCCAATCAAAACAACAAACATCAATCCCACCGGGAAGATTGCGCCTGCTAACGACTTCGCAAGCCCTGTATTGCTGATTCCGTAAACTGCCGCACTGCTGCTCGATGCACCAATCGCAATAAACGCACCTGCCAGCATACCGAGCAGTACCAGCTTTCCGAACGAAAGCTTTGTTTTTCCTTCGTATACCCCCATGTTATCTGTAATCAGATCACCGATCTTTTTCGTACCCATTTTTTCTTCCTTCCTGTATCTTCCATTTTATAATTTTTATATTCTATCAGAAGTCAACAACCGGCTTCCGCAGAAATCTTTCTCTTAGCACGCTTACTTCAGTGCTTCATTCAGTGCTTCTGTACCCGGAAGCACAAATCTTCCATCCTCAATGATTGCCGTCTTTGTGCCATCCGGCTTCACGGCATAGATTCCGCCAATCTCCTCATATGGGATCGTGATATCGGTATGGCAGTTAAAATATGCACCTGCCCGTGCCTCCTTGTCCTCTGAATTGCGCAGTGCGGAGCACTCATTTTCCTTCGCTACGATCTCTCTGCCATCGGGGTTGTACAGACGACTGTCTTCGCTGTAGCTGTAACATGTATCACCGACTGCAAAATGCGGTCCCATCTTCTCTACAATCAGAATCGGGAGCTTGTATAAGATGTCATATTTTCTTGCCATCGCATATGCCGTCGTGTTCGTACCGATCGCGAATTCACCGATTGGAAGTGTCTCATGGTGGAATAGCAGATTCTCCTTGATAAACCGCTTGTTCTCTGCCTCATCCTCGAAGTTCTTACAGGTATAATCAGCAACCTTTCCATCCTCGAAGGTAAGCTTCAAGTCTGTGTATTTGAGTTCGTTCAAATACACCTGGCTCACATGCAGCGTTCCCTTCGTACCGTTGAGTACCGGGGAAGTAAATACTTCACCAAGCGGGATATTCACATCTGCCAGACAATTCTCGAAGTTCGTCTGTATCTTGCGGTCGATCTTGTGCAGCATGACTTTCATGTCTGTCTGATTGCCATCCTTGCCAAGCACCTGCACATATTCTGCATCATCGAGACAATCGATCATCGTCTGCTGGATGACTTTATATTTCTCATTGTCGAGTGTATTGACTTCTTCCACCGCATTGAAGATCTCCTCGAAATCCGCACCGATTTCCGGAACCGGATATGCGATGATCGTGAAGCTGTACTGATCATGTGGAATGTAGCGATTTGTGATTTCCGCTGCCTTCGACGCATATTCTACAGACATCTTCTGCTGCTTGTCGGACAACTTCCAGACTGTCGCCTTCGTCTGCGGACCAAACGGATCTTCGCCGAACACTTCGATGACTGCCGGTCCTGCATAGACGCGGGCAGCTTCTTTTTCCTGCTCGTATGTCTGTTCCATGACTTCAAGCTTACGCTCCATAAATGCACGGTCAAAAAATACAGCGTCATCTCCCGCATGGTCATAATCATACTGCTTATTCGCCGGTGTTGCCGCATATCCCGGACGAAGTGTTGCTTTCCGGTTGATCCGGCTCACCGGATACCGGAACAGGATTGCCTGCAACCCTTCGGCTGCAAATTGCACGATTGCGCTTTTCACGATTCGTTCCTGTCCGATGAAGTACCGGATATTCACTGTTTTTTTCGGTTTTATGTCAATCCGCATCGTCTCAAAGCCTTTGATAAACCCCTGCACATATGTCCGCGCAAGAGCATCAATCCGCGCTTGCGGAAGCTTTGCAAGATACTGTGCCATACGGATTTCATTTTCGCTGACATATTCTCCATATGCATAAAGATAATCCGGTCTCGACAGATCCTGATTCATCACGATATCATAAGCAAAGTTATCTTCGCAGGTGATCGTATCCCGGATACGTTTTGCAACAAGTACATCTGCATAATCATACATATAATAATAAATTGCGTCTTTGATGGATGACTCCGCATGCAGTGATGCCGCATCAGAAATTGCAAACATCCCATATACTTCTAAGAACAATTCAAGCAAAGAGACAAACGCTTCTTTTTCATCCTCATACGCATAAACGATCAGGCAGCGAAGTTCTGCATAAAGCATGCACAACAGCTTCCCATAAATCCCAAGCTTTTCCTGTGCATAATCCGGGTTCGCATAACTTTCATCGTAATGTTCCGGAAGGATATCCGCATACAATCCGTGGTTGATTTCCTGCAGTTTTGGAAGCTCCAATGTAAGTGCTCCGGGCTTAGATAAAATCTCATAGACATCATAGACATACAACAAAAAATCTGACACACCGTCAAAATATTTTTTTATAGCTCCGGCGCACACATGCTTTTTTTCAAGTTCTGCCCAGCATGCAGCATCCTCTTCTTTTATTTCACTGATTCGCTCGATTGCAAGCTGAATTCGTTCCTGCAATTCGACTTCACTCATATTCCCATCCTCCTTTTATAAACCGTATACAAAGCAAAGATTCCGGTGTTACCGGTTTAAATTATGCCCAAAATTATCATGCCAAACGGAATGATAAATGCAACCGCATTCAAGGCAATCGAGATCCGTTTTCCGCGCACACCGCCTTTTTGTGACTGCAGGCCCAGGCGGGCGAAAACCCCACCGACCACCGATAAGAGGAGTGCAATGATATAGAGCATACCGAACACATCCGGCACATGTCCCGCAGTTGCAACCGAAGCAATCACACTTGCGATTTCTATCCCCAGTGCGATTCCTCCCATGCTGTCTGCGATGATCGTATCACTCGCAAACGATGAATCTGTAAAATAATATCTTCGTTTCTTGAACAAACTCATAACCATTTATTTTACACAGCCAATCAGGGTGTTGATATCGTCTACCCCGTTTGCCTGCATATAATCCTCAATTCCTTTTATAATCTCAACCGTTGCATATGGATTGTGGAAATTCGCGGTTCCGACCGCAACTGCAGTCGCACCGGCCATGATCATCTCCAGTGCATCCTCGGTATTCATCACGCCACCCATACCGATGATCGGCAGCTTCACGGCATTTGCCACCTGATATACCATACGCACCGCAATCGGATGGATCGCCGGGCCGGACACACCCGCTGTCTTGTTCGCAACTGCAAATGCACGGCGCTTTATATCAATCTTCATTCCGGTCAAGGTGTTAATCAGGGAAAGTGCATCACTTCCGGCTGCCTCGGCTGCCTTCGCCATCTCCGTAATATCTGTGACATTCGGAGAAAGCTTCATGATGATTGGCTGCTTCGCCTTCGCCTTGATTGCCTTTGTGATATCATAGAGTGCTTTTGGATCCTGTCCAAATGCAATACCACCCTCTTTCACGTTCGGGCACGATACGTTGATCTCGAGAAGGTCAACCGGCTCATCGCCAAGCCGCTCCACAACGTCCAGATAATCTTCGGTGCTTTTCCCACACACATTGACGATAATCTTCGTATCCTTCTCCTTTAAGAATGGGATATCCCGCTTCACAAATGTATCAATTCCCGGATTCTGCAATCCAATCGCATTCATCATGCCACCGTAGGTCTCTGCGACACGCGGTGTCGGGTTCCCCGGCCATGGAATATTTGCTACGCCCTTTGTTGTTACCGCTCCAAGGAGATTTAAGTCTACGAACTCGTCGTATTCCATACCGGAGCCAAATGTACCGGATGCCACAGTGATCGGATTCTTAAGCTCCACACCTGCAATACTTACCTTTGTATTCATCAAAGCTCCACCTCCTCAGCATAAAATACAGGGCCATCCTTGCATACACGCTTATTCTTCACCTGTGAATGGTCGTCAATCTCCTTCGACTTGCATACGCAGGCAAGGCAGGCACCCACACCGCACGCCATACGCTCTTCTAATGATAACTGTGCTTCGATGCCATGTTCCAGTGCATAGCTCTGAATCGCACGAAGCATCGGTGTTGGTCCGCAGGCATAGATTTCTGTGCCCTCGATGCCGTACTCGCGAATTGCATCCATAACCGTTCCTTTGACACCGATCGTGCCGTTGTCGCTGGATTTGTAAACGGTACCATATGGTTCAAATTCCTCGGATAAGAATTCCTCATCACGGAATCCAAGCACGATGGACTTCTCGCATGTAAGCTCTTTCGCAAGCTGCAGCATCGGTGGAATGCCGATTCCGCCACCAATCAGAATCGCCTTCTTATCCTTCTTTGTAAATCCGTTTCCAAGTGGTCCGAGTATCGTGATCGTATGCTCGGAGGTAAGCATCGAGAATTCCTCTGTGCCCTTTCCTGCAATACGATATACGATCCGGAGTGTACCTGCTGCACGGTCAATCTCACACAGACTGATCGGACGTGGAAGCAGTTTGCTTCCGTCTGCGGAATACAAGTCAATAAACTGTCCCGGTACTGCCTGGCTGGCAATCTCCGGTGCCTGTATCACCATTGAATATATGTCTGTGGCGATCTCGTCCTGACGGACGATCTTCGCCTTCATCTTTATCTTTCCCATTTTCGACTCCTCTTATCTTCTATAATTGTGAAACTGATTTGCGCATGTTCCAAAGCATGTATTTCCATACACTTCATTCCTATATCATGTATTGGAACTAAGAAGTACTAGATGTTCTGATTCATTTATTAGTACCGTACGCAACCGCCGCCAATTCGACATCCATGTCTCACTGGCGGCTTGTTTGAACATCGTGTTCAAACATTGCTGTTACATCCAGAACATCAAGAACTTCTAAGTTCCAAACATATGATATATGTCATGAATGTGTATGAAAACACATGCAATCTACATTATGAATCAGTTTCACAATTATATTTCTTAGTTTCTTCTTCAAAATGCATCGATAAATCTGTTACCTTGTTTTGATTAACTGTTTGCTCTGGCTCCGTTGATGTCTGCGATCATGTCCTTGACTGCCTGGCGGCTTGCATCCGCATATCCGGTCTCACCGAAGGATGCATATTTGTCCTGCTTATAAGCAGCGATGATGCCGCGGGAAGAGTTGACGATTGCACCAAGTCCATCCGGATTGAAGTAATGTACAAGATCTGCAGCCTTGCCTCCCTGTGCACCGTAGCCCGGTACAAGGATGTATGTCTTCGGCATCAGCTTACGGAGTACCTTACCCATCTCCGGATATGTCGCACCAACCACACATCCGACATTGCTGTATGTATCGCCCATGCAGGCTTCGCCCCACTCAACGACCTTCTCAGCGACAAGCTCGTACAACGGACGGCCATTAATAAGCTGATCCTGGAACTCACCGGAAGATGGATTGGAGGTCTTCACAAGTACGAAAATACCCTTGTTGTACTGCTTACATACATCGACAAATGGCTTCACGCCATCCGTTCCAAGATATGGATTGACTGTCACGAAATCTTCATCGAAGCCGGCATACTCCTTGCTTCCAACCTGAACTTTTCCCAGGTGTCCGACTGCATATGCAGTGGATGTGGAACCGATGTCACCACGCTTGATGTCACCGATGATTACAAGTCCCTTCTCCTTTGCATACGCACAAGTCTTGTGGAATGCAATAAGTCCCTCGATTCCAAACTGCTCATACATTGCGATCTGTGGCTTTACTGCCGGAATCAAATCATAGGTTGCATCGATAATTCCTTTATTGTACTCCCAGATTGCTTCAGCTGCACCTTTTAAGGTCTCTCCATACTCTGAAAATGCTTTCTTCTGTATGTACTCCGGTACATAGGTTAGCATTGGATCTAATCCGACTACAATCGGTGCGTCCTTCTTCTCAATCTGTGCTACTAATTCGTTAATCATTTATTTGTCCTCCTATTATGGTAATGCCGCCTCACTGATCCTCTATAATTGCCCCATTGTAGCGGAGCTCGCCATCTACGATGGTCGTTAGAACTTTTCCAACAAGTGTCTGTCCGGTATATGGCGTATTATGTCCCTTGGATTCGAATTTAACCGGGTCAACAACCCATGTTTCTTCCGGATCAAAGATCACAATGTCCGCTTTCGCTCCCGGTGTCAGTCTTCCGTACTTGTCATCGATGCCGATGATCTTCGCCGGATTATAACTCATCTTTGTCGCCATATCCATGATATCCATAAGTCCCGGTGCTACAAGCGCCGTATATGTAAGCGCCGCAGAAGTCTCTAATCCAACAATTCCGAATGGTGCCTTATCAAAGAACTGATCCTTTTCTTCAGCGGAATGTGGCGCATGATCAGTAGAGATTGCCTGCATCGTTCCGTCTACCAGACCTTCCACCAGCGCCTTTACATCCTTCTCTGTCCGGAGTGGCGGATTCATCTTGTAGTTGCTGTCCGCTTCCTTGATATCTGCATCCGTCAACGTGAAATGATGCGGACAGACCTCCGCTGTGACATGCGCACCAAGTCGTTTTGCCATCCGCATGAGTTCCACCGTTCCGATTGTGGAACAATGACAGATATGCAGCTTCGCCCCTGTCTCATGTGCAAGGAAAATATCACGCGCTGTGATGACATCCTCCACAGAATTCGGGATGCCAGGCACGCCAAACTTCTCCGATGCCACGCCTTCGTTTAACACACCTTTTCCAACGAGATCTTTGTCCTCGCAGTGTGCCATGATCACTGCACCAAGCGCGGCCGCTTTCTTCATCGCCTCGCGGTACACGCGGATATCCATAACGCTCTTGCCATCCTCGGAAAATGCAACTGCACCTGCCTTTAACATGGCTTCCATATCGACAAGCTCTTTTCCCTCCATGCCTTTCGTGATAGAAGAAAGCTGCTTCACATGCACATACGCATGCTCCGCACGTTTCAAAATATCCTGCAATACTTCCACATTATCAACCACCGGTTTTGTGTTCGGCATCGCGCAGACGGTTGTCACGCCCCCCGCAGCCGCCGCACGTGAACCGGTGATGATATCTTCCTTGTATGTGAGTCCCGGATCCCGAAAATGCACATGCAGATCGATAAATCCCGGCATCACGTATTTTCCTTTTGCATTGATCACGAGATGTCCATTTTCCTGGGCTTCGTTGAAATCTGCCTGTTCCCCGCGGCTTCGCACGTATATTTTCTTTATACTATCCTGTTCAATCAATACGTCTGCGATCTCGTGCAACCCGGTTGCAGGATCGACGACGTGACCATCAACTATGAGCATAATAATCCTCCTGTGTATTTATACTACATACATCTTATACGTCACACTTTCCTTGTATAACATGTAGAATAACCTTCGTTGTGATTCGAGTGCATCCGTACCGGAAACACGCACGGTTACACTTACTTTACTGCCTTCGTACTGCAATGCAGTCACTTCGGTTCCGAAGTCGCCAAGTACGGAAAGCATATCCTGTATAGACATCCCCTGTTCCGCCTGTGGATCGGGTGTCAGC
>ERZ1034998.2100-NODE-2100-length-11168-cov-5.207415_pt1 | contig 11168 bp, 11 predicted proteins | sample MGYA00520621_ERZ1034998 | MGnify/ENA primary metagenome ERZ1034998 (study PRJEB33766, sample SAMN09781748) | gut metagenome | biome: gut microbiome | host: Homo sapiens | place: Madagascar | study: EMG produced TPA metagenomics assembly of the PRJNA485056 data...
ATGGAAGAATTAAGAAGCGACTGTGATGCACTTGAAGTAGATACCGCTGAAAGTGCTTGGCCGTTCCCGCAGTACGGTGATCTGCTGTTCCATATCTAAATATAACATTTATAAAATAATGACGGTAACTATTCCACACCTTAAACATGGTTCCGGATAGTTATACATAAAAACTGACACAATGGCGTGTATACTTTCTCAAGTGTGCACGCTGTTTTGTTTTAAAGGAGGAGATGTATTATGACAGAAGAAATTTTAAGTGCCGTAAACAGTGAAGTTTTCAGCGTCTGGTTCTTGATTGGCGCAGCGCTGGTGTTCTGGATGCAGGCCGGTTTTGCAATGGTGGAGGCTGGTTTTACCAGAGCCAAGAACACCGGTAACATCCTGATGAAAAACCTGATGGATTTTTGTATTGGTACCGTAGTCTTTATCCTGCTCGGCTTTGGCCTTTTCCTTGGTGAAGACTTTGTTGGTATTCTCGGCAAGCCCGGATTTGATATTTTCACAGACTTTGCACACTTTGACTGGTCCAACTTCGTATTCAACCTGGTATTCTGTGCAACAACCGCAACTATTGTATCCGGTGCCATGGCTGAAAGAACCAGATTCCTTTCCTATTGTGTTTATTCTGCAGTTATTTCCGCTGTGATCTATCCGATTGAAGCCCATTGGACCTGGGGCGGCGGCTGGTTATCCCAGATCGGCTTCCATGATTTCGCCGGTTCCAACTGTATCCACATGGTTGGTGGTATCTGCGCCCTGATCGGTGCTGCAATGGTCGGACCCCGTATTGGAAAATTTGTAAAGGATAAGGATGGAAAAATCACAAAGGTAAATGCTTTTCCCGGACACAATCTTACAATCGGATGTCTTGGTGTATTTATCCTGTGGCTTGGCTGGTATGGTTTCAACGGTGCCGCTGCTGCTTCTGTTGATGAACTTGGTTCCATCTTTGTAACAACCACTATTGCCCCTTCCGTTGCAACCGTAGTTGCTATGATTGTTACTTGGGTAAAATATGGTAAACCCGATGTATCCATGTGTCTGAATGCATCCCTTGCAGGTCTTGTAGCAATTACTGCTCCCTGTGATGTCTGTGATGCTTTTGGTGCCATTGTAATCGGTGCTGTTGCCGGTGTACTTGTTATCTTCGGTGTATGGTTTCTTGATAACAAGCTTCATGTAGATGATCCGGTTGGTGCTGTTGCTGTTCATTGCCTGAATGGTATCTGGGGCACAATTGCAGTTGGTCTTTTCGCTACCGATTCTGCACCTGCTTTTGCAAGAGCAATCGGTGATGGCATTACCTTCGGTGCAAACCAGATCGCAGGTAAAGGTTTATTCTATGGTGGCGGATTTAAGCAGCTTGGTCTCCAGCTTCTTGGTCTCTTCTGTACCGCAGCCTGGACCACAATTACCATTACAATCGCCTTCCTTGTTATTAAGAAGATCTTTGGTCTCCGGGTTACAGAAGAAGAGGAAATCGTCGGACTGGATGCTTCCGAACATGGTCTTCCTTCCGCATATGCAGGCTTCAGCATCATGGATATTTCCAACACCATGACCATGGAAGAAAACTCCAATACAAGCCTTGGTACCGATTCCTACGAAGATGCTTCTCCTGCTGTAAAGAACGCTTCCGTAAAGGTTGTTACCGCTCCTGTTTCACTTGATACAGGTATTCATAAGATTGTTATTATTGCAAAGCTTTCCAGATACGATTACTTAAAGAAAGCCATGAACGACTTAGGTGTTACCGGCATGACCGTTACACAGGTTATGGGTTGTGGTATCCAGAAGGGTGCCGGTGAAATGTACCGAGGCGTTGAAATGGATGCAACTTTACTTCCTAAGGTTAAGGTCGAAGTTGTTGTCAGCAAGATTCCTGTTGAGGATGTCATTGAAGCTGCTAAGAAGGCTCTGTACACCGGACATATCGGTGACGGTAAGATCTTCGTATACAACGTTGACAAGGTTGTAAAGATTCGTACCGGCGAAGAAGATTACGATGCACTTCAGGATGTTGAGTAATCTCTTTACATAGCTCCTATAAAATGTTGTTGTGGAAAAGGCCGCTGGCTCCGTAAAGGAGCAGCGGTCTTTTGCTGTGCGGCCTTATTTCCAGTAAAGCTGCATTTTCTTCTCTGCATCTTCCCTGGCCAGTCCGCAGCTTTCGCATAACTCGTCAATTGTCTGCTCCCTGGTATCGCCATGCTTCCTGCAAAGAGAAATAATGGTCTGGATGGTTCTCTCCTGGTTTTGCTCCAATTCTTTCTGGGCTCTCCCACGTTCTTTCTCTATTCCGATCTGCTCTCCAATTTCACGTTCATCCCTCCGGATTAGCTCAATTTCACGTTCCTCGTCATATTCAAAAATGCTCATTTTGACTACCTCTGCCCTTTGCTTTAACAAAAAATTCTTCAATATATCATGCCGGATACAGTATTCAATCGCTTCTTCCACCGCCTGTTCCCGTGGCATACTTGTGCTATTGTACCGGACCTGCTCTACATACTGGGTATACTGCTTTAGGATCGGACACTTTTCTTTCAGTTCCTCATTCATACTGGGATTAATATTCAGTATTGTTACCTTTAATTCCAACTCTGGATCTTTTGTTGGTACTTCAAATGCCTCTGATAATCTTAAGATCCGTCTCTCCGGTTTATTCCCTGTTCCATTATAGAATACCACAAAATGCGGTGTTGGTAACTTAATTAATTTCGAACTGTACAACGATTGATCTTTTACATAGACCTGTAGCAGGTCTGCTACATAAAATAAATCCCGTAAGGGCATATTCAGATTGTAAGTGGACTGATGCTCATACAGGTTCACCTCGTTCATAATCAAAAAGGAGATATCGTTCTGCATCCCCATATAGATTGCATTGTCTAACATATTAAATGTAATCTGTGAAGCATCCGTATAACTTGTCCCATTCAAAGCATTGTATAAAGACAGCGCATTTTCCGGCTCCCGGAACAACATCCTGCTTACCGTATCTTTATAATTTCTCTGTACTTTTGTTTCTTCCATTTCTCTTCCTCCCTTTGCAGAAGGATAGAAATTGATTGCTCAACGTTTATAAAACATTCATCCCGATCATCCAAACGCATAGCTACTTTCCTTCCTCCTGCCTCTTCAATTTTTAGAATGTGATTTAAAAGCATGGATTTCAGAAAACTTCTGTTTTTGTAATTAGAATAGATACAAAACGATAGCCAACAGCTAAAGAAATACTGATATAATCAGCGTTTCCCTCAATACTGTTCCAATTGTCTCGATCTATAATATCTTAGAAATTCATCCGTATCAGAAACGGATGATTCAGATTCGATTATTTGAAATATATGCTTTGTTCTGAATATAGCATACGGAATATTGTATGTCAATCATCAATTTATGGATTCCTTTAAATTTAGCAGAAATAATTAAGGCAGAGCATCTACTGACACTCTGCCTCCTTCTGTCTGTTTTCTTATACGCGGCTTTCCGTGTTGTGTTATACTATGGCTTCTTACAGCGCCTTAATCCGGCGTACGGCTTCCTTCGTATTCTCATGGCTGCCGAACGCGGTCAGACGGAAGTACCCTTCTCCGCTCGGTCCAAAACCGGATCCCGGAGTTCCGACCACATTGGCTCTTTCCAGCAGATAATCAAAGAATTCCCAGCTCGTCATGCCGTTCGTGGTCTTTAACCAGATATAAGGGGCGTTCACACCACCCGATACCGTAAAGCCTGCATCAGCCAGCTCTTCGCGGATATAAGCAGCATTCTTCATATAGTAAGCGACCTGCTCCTTTAACTGCTGCTTTCCTTCCGGAGAATAAACTGCTTCCCCGGCGCGCTGTACAATATAAGGTGCACCATTGTATTTCGTTCCATGTCTTCTTGCCCATAAGCCATGCAGGGCAACACCACCGCAGGTCAATTCCTTCGGAATGACCGTATATCCCAGACGCACGCCGGTAAAGCCTGCATTCTTGGAGAAGGAATGCATCTCTATCGCACAGGTTCTTGCTCCTTCACATTCATAAATGGAGTGAGGAATATCTTTTTCTGAAATATAGGCTTCATACGCAGCATCATAAATGATAATGGATCCGGTACGGTTTGCGTAATCTACCCATTCCTGAAGCTGTGCTTTCGTAATCGTTGCCCCCGTCGGGTTGTTCGGGAAGCACAGATAAATGAGGTCGGGCACTTCCTTCGGAAGCTCCGGTGCAAAGTTATTGGAGGCTACACAGGGCATATAGATCACATTGCTCCAGGTTTCGGACTTCGGATCGTATTCGCCGGTTCTACCTGCCATCACATTCGTATCCACATAAACCGGATATACCGGATCACACACTGCAATCTTTGCATCCGCACTGAAAATCTCCTGAATATTACCACAGTCACATTTTGCTCCATCAGAAACAAAAATTTCGTCTGCATAAATCTCGCAGCCACGATCCTGATAATCGTTCTTTGCAATCGCATCTCTCAAAAATTCATATCCGAGATCCGGTGCATAACCATGGAAGGTTTCGGCATCCGCCATCTCATCCACGGCCTTATGCAGTGCCGTAATAATGGCCGGGGCTAACGGCTGGGTAACATCCCCGATTCCAAGACTGATGATATTACTGTCCGGATGCGCTTCTGCATAAGCCTTGCGCTTCTTTCCAATCGTGGAAAACAGATAACTTCCGGGAAGCTTTAAATAATTTTCATTCACACGTGTCATCGCTTTTACCTCTTTTATTTATTTTTGAGCAGCAGTACCATCTGCGCTGTTTCAAACAGATTTCTGCCGCTTTGCATACTGGTTCTTAATAAATATTTGTGTGCTTCATCCTCAGATATATGATTACTCTTCATCAGAAGATCCTTTGCCTGCTGGATCATTGCACGTTCCTCCGGACTTCGCTGCCGTGGCTGCTCTCTCCGTTTTCTCCTGCGTCTTGCCGCATCCTCCTCCATGAAATGAATCGTCTGGATCAGCTCCTGCACCTTGAGCGGCGTTTCCATATGCGTCACCTCAGCAGAAGACGCTCCTGCCATAACGCTGTTCGATGCAATAAGAAGCATCTGAAAGCCAGCCGGAAGATCCTCTTTAAGCTGCATATACGCCATATCCGGAAGACGGTATCCACAGATGACCACTCCACTCTCTAACTGATCGGCCATGGCAAGGGTTCCGGCTCCTGATGTACAGATATTCACGTTGCTCCACCCGTTTCGGACAAGGATATTCTTAATGTTCTGAGCATCATTTATCCTGAGAAATGTAATAATGATATTACTCATCTCCGGATCTCCCCTCTAAAACTGATTCAGATATTTCTTCGTCTCCCAGTCTGTAATCTGCTCACGGTATTCCGCCCATTCCTGCTTCTTGACTGCCAGATATTTCTTCGCAATATGCTCTCCCAGAATCTGCTGTATGAAAGCATCCTTTTCAAATTCCTCCATTGCTTCATCCAACGAATCCGGTACGGCTTCAATATTCTTCGCTGCCTTCTCTTCCTCACTCATGGCAAAAATGTTGCAGTCCACGCTCTTCGGAGGTTCGATCTTTTCAATAATTCCCTGAAGTCCTGCTTCCAGACATACGGCAAGTGCCAGATACGGATTGGCTGCCGGATCCGGGCACCGAAGCTCAATACGGCTTCCGGCTCCCTGTGCAAACGGCACACGCACGGCAAGACTCCGGTTGCTTGCGCTCCACGCAATATAAACCGGTGCTTCATATCCCGGCACCAGTCTCTTATAGGAATTTACAAGTGGATTGGTAATTAAGGTCATCCCCTTCATATGACGGATAATTCCACCCATAAAATAATAAGCTTCTTTACTTAATCCCAGTTCATCAGACGGATCGTTAAAGATATTCTGTCCGTTACGGTTCAGGGACATATTAATATGCATACCGGATCCGTTAATACCGAACTTCGGCTTAGGCATAAAGGTTGCATGCAGTCCATGGCGCTTTGCAATCGTCTTAACCGCCATTTTAAAGGTCATGAGATTGTCCGCTGTCAAAACTGCCTCATCATATTTCAAATCAATTTCATGCTGGGCGGGTGCTGCCTCATGATGGGAGGCTTCCACAACCAGTCCCATATCCTCTAAGGTTAAAACCATGTCTCTTCTGGCATTTTCGCCGATTTCCTGCGGATCCAGATCAAAATAGCCTGCCTGCTCATAGGATTCCGTGCTAGGTCTTCCGTTCTCATCTACATTAAATAAGAAGAATTCACACTCAGGACCTACTTCAAACTCATAGCCCAACTCTGCTGCATGTGCAACTGCCTTTTTCAAAATGTGTCTCGGATCTCCCTGAAACGGTGTTCCGTCGCTCCGGTATACATCACAGATCAGTCGTGCAACAGTTCCCGGCTGCGGTCTCCAGGGCAGAATCGTAAAGGTGTCAAGATCCGGATAAAGATACATATCCGATTCTTCAATTCTTGCAAACCCTTCAATCGAGGATCCATCAAACATGCACTGGTTGTTCAGTGCCTTCTCCAGCTGACTTACGGTAATCGCCATGTTCTTCAGGCATCCGAACATATCGGTAAACTGCAGACGGATAAACTCCACGTCCTCTTCTTCTACCATTCTTAAGATGTCTTCCTTTGTATAACCCTTCTTCATAAGCTGTGTCCTTTCTGTTTTCCTTGTAACATTTCCCTGCAAAAAAGCGTAAAGGCATCCCTATATCCATCGACTTCCATCGTGCATATAAGAACGCCTTTGTTCTAAGTTATTATAAACAGTATATCGGTTTCTTGTCAATATGGGTGTTACAGTTCAATCATTTCTATAGGACGGACGCCCGACATGAAATAAGCTGCCGGAAAACACGTATATTTGTTAGCCAATCTGTACAACCCGGCAGCTTATGAATGGGCATGGCTGAACTGTTACGATATGGATTCCTTCACTCAAAAATGATCCACCGGATCATTTTCTCATATGCATGGCAACTCAAAAATGGTCCACCGGATCATTTTCTCATATGCATGGCAACTCAAAAATGATCTACTGGAACATTTTCTCATATGCATGACAACTCATCTGCTTTCACTCGTCTGACGCAGGCCTCATACTCCGGCCCAGCCTGTTCCTTTTTAAATCCGGGAGAAAGCATCGCCGCATCATAAAGAAGCTCCAGCGTTTCTTCCTGCTCCTTCGTCGGATGGGACGGTTCTACCACCCTCGTTTCCCAGACGAGCATACATCCCGTATACTCTACCATGAAAAACAACGGCTCCATATTTTTCTCCATCTTCTTATTTAGCGAAATCTTATCCTCTCCCGCAATCTGTGCCAGCTTCTCAATGTGGGACGGCGCAGGCGCATCCACACTCCCATCCGGCAGAATCACGCACTCAAATGGATTTTCATCCTCCCGGTGCTCTCTGATGTATTCCATAACCCTCATAAATTTATTCCTTTCAGGAAATATGCCTTTGCTCCGTGGCTGCTTAAGGATACATGAAGCGTTTCCTTAACCTCCACAGCTTCTCCGCTCCAGAGTTCTTTTCCCTCAAACTCACCTTCCAGTTCCATATCGGCAAGGGAAACGGAAATCGTACTGTCCTTTTCTCCTAAATTAAATACAGCTACATAAATACCGCCCTTGGCTCCTGCTGCCAGCCACACTGCATGCTCTGTACCATCCACGTCCCGTCTCCACACCGGATGGGAAAAACGTGCATCCGCATGCATTGCCAGAATGTCCTCGTTGGTAATGAGGCTCATCGTAAACTCATCAAAGCCTGTCATTTCTCCTCCGATAATTAACGGGGAACGCAGGATGCTCCACAAGGTCAGCATGGTGATCTGTTCCTCCTTGGTAAAGTTCGTCCGGTTCGCCGGATCATAGACCTGACGGATCGGTCCGATCGGAAGCATATCCGCATCCGGCCAGTGCCCTGCTCCTGCATGGATACACCATTTTTCGGCGCGTTCAAACATATTGTACAGAAGCTTCCACTCATCCCAGAAGTCATCCGTAATTCTCCACATATTGGAAATCTGCTTGTAAAGCTCTGCTTTTTCCAAAAGGGCAGGTCCCGGTGACAGGCTCAAAATCATCTCCCTGCCACAGCTATGAAGCGACTCACTCAGCATAATTAACTCGGCTTCTTCGTGGGGAAGCTCTCTTGCAATATCGTCACACTTAATGAAATCAACGCCCCAGAAGGCATAGAGTGCAAAGATACTGTCATAGTACTCCTTCGCTCCCTCCTTTTCCGGATCCACTCCGTACATATCCGTATTCCAGTGGCAGATGCTGTCGGTCTTCGCAATCTCTCTTGCTGTTCTGTCAGAGCCCAGAATCTTCGTATTCTGTGAAACCGCCTGTCTCGGAATTCCTCTCATGATATGGATTCCGAATTTCAGTCCAAGCGAATGTACATAATCGGCAAGCGGCTTAAATCCCGCTCCATCTGCTGCCGAAGGAAAACGGTTCACCGCCGGAAGCAGTCTTCCGTATTCATCCATGGTAAGATCGGCAAACGGGTGATACTCATTCGTCGTGGCATTAGGCTCTGACCACTGGATATCCACCGTGATATATTCCCAGCCGTACTGTTTCAGATGCTCTGCCATAAATTCTGCATTCCTGCGTACAATTTCTTCGGTAACTGCTGCTCCGTAGCAATCCCAGCTATTCCATCCCATTGGTGCAATTTTCGTATTCATTTTCTGTATGTCCCTTCTTATGTGTTAATTTGTGTAACATTTCTGCATGGTTGAACGGTTACTAATTTGCAGCTATTCAAAGCCTTGCCTGATTACCTTCTACAAATGCTTACATTTCTAATAAATAATTACTTTAGTTTTAAGATTTCCTCTTAGTCTAATAAACCTTGAAGCTCTCCATGCGTCATCTTCCGGATCAATACCCAGTTTCCATTCCGTGCTAAGATATATGGAGCCAGCCGTTTCATGGCTTCGTGATATTCTATCTGTCCAATCACCCCGCCCTTCGGATTGGTGAGACTGATCAGGCTGATACACCATTCACTGATCGTCTTATCCTTGATCGCCCACTGCTCCTCCGGAACAACCGGAAACAACGAATCGCAGTCCTCCGTCAAAGCAAATCCAGCAAGAAGCGTCCCATCTTCCTTTTCATATACCTTCGGATTTGCCTGATATGCTTCCTTCCAGATCTTCGTCAGTTCCTCCTGTGTCAGGTGCTTTCCCTGTTGCGGCGTACCGGTTTTCTTTCCCCAATGAAATAATCCCATAATGTTCTCCTGTTCTTATTGGTTCTATTGGTAGATATGTACATCCACCACATCATCCAGGGAAACTTCTTCCCAGAAAATGAATCTGCCGCCCCGGGTATCACCATTTTCATCCTGCAGCTCTTCTCCAAACACATAGCCATCGCCCAGATACGGAAGCTCTTTCATCTCCTGGCTTCTTGCCTGCCGGCTTCTGGTAAGCGGCAGAATCACGATTTCATCCTCACTTCCATCCGCCAGTTCTGCCGTGAACTGATAAGCCTCCGACATCACCATCCAGTTGTCCACACTCTGAATCCATACACCATAAGGAGTCAGAATCACATCGACCTGATTGCCGCTATCTGTACTTGCGGTGAATTCCTTCTGTTCCATCGCCGTCATCCGTCCTTCCTCAAAGGTGTATTCCGCACCTTCTCCATCCAGAAGACAGGACAGCTTCCATACTTCATCCACACTATTAAAAAAGGCTGTTTCTGTCACAGTTACTTTCTGTGCATCCTTTTCCATAACCGTATTGCTTCCCCGGAAAATTTTCTCAATCACAGCCTGGTCTCCATATGCTTCAAAAGTTCTCCGCATCAGTCCGATGTTTTCATCCGCTTCTACGTTAAGGAGCCGTATCGCTGCATCCTGAATCATCACGGCATCTTCCGGAATCTCCGTTGTCTCTGAATTTACTGATGTTTCTGAATCTTCACCTGTCTCCGCGGTGTCTTCCTCTTCCTGCCCGGCCTGTTCTTCTTTGCCCGTGGCAGACTGATCTTCCAAATTCTCCTGTGTCTGTTCTTCCTGTACCTCTGTCTTTGTACTTGGCAGGTCTGCTTCTGCCTTGCCACAGGCACTCAACAGCATAAGAAGAGATGCAGCGATTATAAGTCCCTTTACACGTTTTACCATGATGATTCCTCCTCTTGAGTTTGGAATTTTTATTTTAACATAGAATATAGCTTCATGGGTTTTTATTTGCTTTTTCTCTATTCATACCCAGTGCTTTCCATCCCACTGGGTATATAACATGTTTCTGCTCCTATGCACCCAGTCTTTTTCATTCAATTGGGTTTTTGCCACAATTTTCTTCTTATGTACCCAATGTTTCTCATTCTGTTGGGCTTTTCCGAGCGATTTCTCTCTACATACCCAATCTATCTCATCCTGCTGGGTTCTTTCAAGCGATTTCTCTCTACATACCCAATCTATCTCATCCTGCTGGGTTCTTTCAAGCATTTTCTTTCTATACACCCAATCTATCTCATCCCGCTGGGTTCTTTCAAGCATTTTCTTTCTATACACCCGATCCTCTTCATTTTGCCGGGTTTTTTCAAGCAGTTTCTTTCTATATACCCAATCCTCTTCATTTTGCCGGGTTTTTATCATGCTCTTTTTGCTATATACCCAATATACCATATTTCATTGATTTATAACAACAACTGCAATTCATATGCCCCTAAACGCATTCTCCAACATAAAATAAGACCAGATTTCTGCACACAACAGACATCTGGTCTTATCATTATTTTTTATGTTGAAAACTTCTCCTGCATTTCCTATTATCTTTTTTACCCAATCAATCCACTTTCCTTCAGCAGGATCTCAAGATCCGTTCCTTTTACCTTCTTAAGCACGATACGGAGGAGCTCCTTTTCCTTAAGGGAAAGCTTCATTTCGGTGATCGGCTTCTTGTCGATTGCATAGTAGCAGGCGCGAAGCAGTTCACGGACATCATACTTGCTGCCCCAGACTTCCGGCACGCCACGGTCCACATTCAACAGGGTGTAAACCGCTTCCATACCGGTACGCATCGAGTACTCAGTTGTGAAAATGGTATCACGCGGCGTCTCTGCGAACTGTCCAAGGAATGCGAAGTTTACTGCACCTTCCGGTACAACCAGCGGACGGTCAGACCATTTT